>Ga0351870_1176_pt1 | contig 15942 bp, 9 predicted proteins | sample TotcelFGM3001M11_FD_206785 | JGI IMG/M metagenome (GOLD analysis project Ga0351870, IMG submission 206785) | Enriched cells from coal bed in the Powder River Basin, Montana, United States - Total cells FGM rep2 HSBNCT.FGM.300.1.M11 ... | reverse complement strand
CCGAAAGCCAGTGGCAGCGACCACGCGGTCACGTCGTAGATCTCGTCCGGAAACCGATCCGCCTGGCGTTGGAGCTGTCGTTGGACGAACTCTGGCTCCAAGTCCACCTGACGATCCAGCAGCACGCGGACCAGGCGGCTGGCCGGCTGGGCCAGCGGAATATGGAAGCTGCCGGCGGGAATCTGCCGGCGTCCCTTCTCGCCCGTTCGGATCTCGAACGTGTCCGCTTTCATGGTCTTGGCCACGCGGCGCACCTCGACCCCGTTGTTCCGCAGCAGTTCCGCCAGATTCGTCGTACGTTGGGGAGATCTACCCGGCGGCAGGAAGTAGTGGCGGACCGGTCCGTCGTGGCCCAGTTGTGTGCCGCGACGACGGGCTTCATAGAATTCGTCGACCAGCCGCCGGGCATGGGCTGCCGCAAACTCGACCGCCACCAGCGAACTCGTATAGTGATGGCGGACCGCGTCGCTCAAGCGCAAGGTCTGCTCGTCGCTGCGGCGGATCACCAGTCCGCGCACGCCGGCCTGCTCCCACAGATGAGCCAGACCGCCTTGGAAATTCGGCCACGTCGACCCGTAGCCGGGGTAGAACGCGTTGAACATTTCCCGCGTGGTGTACACGAACCCCTGGTCGTCGAACCGCTGGGCAAGTTGTCGGCCGAGTAGGTCCAAGGTCTCGATCTGCTGCGGCAGGAACCAGGGATTGACGGGGTCTGCCTTGGGACTGAAAAAGTACGTGGCATTGTGCCCCATCTCGTGCGCATCCACATAGGTGTGCGGCTGCCAGTGCAGATAGGCCGCCACCCTGGCCTGCGACTCGCGTTGGCTCTGCAGGAACCAGTCGCGATTCATATCGAACAAATAGTGGTTGTACCGTCCGCTGGGCCAGCGTTCGGTATGCTCGGTGGCCAACGGCTCGGCGTCCGGAAACACGCCGCGCGTCTCCCGATATACGTTGACAAACCGCTCGTGGCCGTCGGGATTCTGCAACGGATCGATCAGCACGATGGTATTGTCCAGCAGCTTTTGCGTCTCCGGACGCCGATCGGCCAACAGATGGTAGGCCGTCAGCAAGGCGGCTTCGGTACAGGACGTTTCGTTGCCGTGGACGGCGTATGCCAGCCAGACCAGCGTCGGCATCCCGGCGGCGACTTGGCGGGCCTTTTCCGGCGGCAGGCTTCGCGGGTCGGCCAGTTGCAGATTGGCCGTTCGGATCTCTTCCCGACGCTGCAGGTGCTCCGGCTTGGCCAGGATCAGGTAGTACAGTGTGCGTCCTTCGTACGTCTTGCCGTAGGGAACCAGGACCGCACGATCCGGGGCGGCTCTGACCAACGCCTTCAGATAGCGTTCCATTTCCGCATGGCTCGTAATGTTCTGTCCCCAGTCATGCCCGACGACTCTCTTGAGCGTGGGGATCTGCGGGTCCGGCTGCAAATCCGGTACGGGAAGCAATCGGCGGCTCGCGCGAACCGGTTCGGCCCCGGGCAGCAGGCCGGGCACGCAAAGCACCATCCAACAGGCGGTCGCAAACAATCTTGTCATCCTCTGAACCCTCAGTAACAGACGCACGCGACAATCGGAAACGAGCGGGAACGCCCCGTGCGTCCTATTGTGATTCAGGACGGGCTGGAATCAATCGTGGATCGTAACCTGCAAGTGCGACGGACGGCAAGTTTTTGCTTTGGTCTCGCTAGGACGCAGGGGCAGGATGCAGACCGGAAATGCCAGGGATACGGTGTCCAGGGCCGTTTGCCCGAGTGGCCGTGATCCAGCGGCGGGCGGCTTCTGGGGCTCGGAAGGTTCTTTCCTGCTGGAGCGGGGGAATGTTGCATTCGGCGGTAGAGCGGATATGTTGATCGGATGGCGGGGCTGGACGGCGCGGCGGATTGGCAGCCCTGCTGCTGGTCCGGCGAGAGGTGGTTTTCCGGCCGGCGCAGTGCCAGCCGGGCGGATTCATGCCTCGAAAACCGCCATCGGGACGGTTTTCGGGGACCTGGATTGGTGCGATGGGGTTTTGGGTATGCGGTGTGATCGTCACGCTACGAAATCGAGCGTCTGCATGATGACCGCAGCGCCGTCTGAGGTATGATGAAGAGTTGCGGAATTGACTGGCCCGGATTTCCCCCTATTTCTTTCCGGCCCCGCCGTCGGTGCGGTTCGGAATTCGGCGTGGCGGGAGGATGTGATTCATGTCGAACGTGTTTTGTCCCCCGTCCAACCGTCGGCGGCTTGCTTTGCTGGCCTTGATTGCCGTGGCTGGAACGTGCCTGTCGCTGCTGGCCTACGGGGTGTTGCACAGCAAGGACGAGAACTTGCTCGGCACGCGTCTGGACATCGAAGCGGAACGACGCGCCAAGGCCATCGCGAGCCGTTTCCGGTCGAACGCGTCCTCGATTTGGGGATTGTCAGGCTTCGTCCGCCGGGGTCAACCCGGGAGTCCGGACGAGTTTCAAGAAGCGGCCGAACGGGTGTTGAAGAGTAATACTGACATCCGCGCTGTTTATTGGATTCCGCATCTCACCCCGGACAAGAGGTCGGTCTACGAACAGGCTGCCGCGGGCCTGGGCTTGACGGGTTTTCAATTCCGGGAATTGTCCGCCGAGTACCAGTTGCGCCCGGCGACGGTTACCGATGATCGGGAGCTGTTGCCGATCTACTTTGCGGCCCCGCCGGACCGTCAGCAAGCCCTGTTGGGGTTGGACATCTTGAGCCAGCCGACGCTGCGCAAGACGATCGCGGAAGCGATTGGTTCCGGCAGGACGACGATGAGCACCGCTGTGGCGTGGCCGGACGATCCGCAGGGCAGCAAGGTGATTTTGAATCTTCGAGCGGTGTATTCGGAAGCGATCGCCGGAGACGACCCGCAGGCCCCTGAAGTGCGACGGAATAAACTACTGGGCCTGTTGGCCGTGTCGATTTGCATTGACACGCTGCTGGCAGAGTCCCTGTCCGATTTCGGCCCCGGCATCGACGTGCAGTTTTGCGATACGACAGCTTCGCCCCAGGACCAGTTGCTGTGCGTCTATCGCAGTCAGACGAAAGATGTTGCGTTTTCGGCGCCGGGCGGGACAGGCAGTGCTGCCGCGCCCGTGGTGCTGCAGCCCATTACCCTGGATGTGCCGGGACAACACTGGGCGATCTCCTGCCAACCCACGGCAGACTATTCGGCCAAGCCATCGGGTTTGTTGCCGCTGGTCTCCCTGGGCTTCGGCCTGGTCTTAACCGCCGTCTTGACAACGTATGCCAACACGCTGTTGAGCCGCACGGAAAAGGTTCAGCAGCTGGTGATCCGCCGCACCAGCGAATTGGACTACGAACGGTTCCTGCTGGAAACGCTGTTGGAATACTCGCCGGACTATATCTACTTCAAGGACCGCGATAGCCGCTTTCTGCGGATCAGCCGGGCCTTGGCCAACTACTTCGGCTTGGAGGATCCCGCCGCTGCGATCGGGAAGACCGACAGCGACTTTTTCGACACCGAGCGGTCGGAACAGTACCGGGCGGATGAACAGCAAGTCATGGCCACAGGCCTGGCCATCATGGACAAGGAGGAGCATGGAACCTGGCCGGATGGCCGCGTCGCCCTGCTGTCGACCACCAAGGTTCCGCTACGAAACAATCAAGGAGATATTGTCGGCACCTTTGGCATCTCCCGCGACATCACCAGCCGCAAGCAGGCCGAAGAGGAAGCGGAATACGAGCGGTACCTGCTGCACAGCCTGATGGACAGCGTCCCGGACAGCATCTTCTTCAAGGATGCAGAAGGCTGCTACCTGCGAATCAACAAAGCCAAAGCGGACCGCTCGGGGTTCCGCGATCCGGCGGAAGCCATCGGCAAGTCGGATGCGGACGTGTTCCCCGACGCTCACACGCAACAAGCCCGCAAGGACGAACTGGAGGTGCTGGCCACCGGCCAGCCGATGATCAGCAAGGAGGAGTACCTGACCTGGCCGGGAGGCCAACACAGTTGGGTGGCGACGACTCGCTTGCCGCTGCGCGACCGCACGGGCAAGATCGTCGGCACGTTCGGCATCTCGCACGACATCACGGCCCAGAAAGAGGCGGCCGAGCAGATGCGGTTGGCCAAGGAAGCCGCCGAAGCCGCGAGTCGCGCCAAGGGCGATTTCCTGGCTAACATGAGCCACGAGATCCGCACGCCGCTGAACGCCGTCATCGGGATGACGGAACTGGTGCTCGATACGGACCTGACCGCATCCCAGCAGGAGTACCTGCAACTGGTCCTGGATTCCGGCGAATCGCTGCTGTCCGTGATCAACGACATCCTGGATTTTTCCAAGATCGAGGCTGGCAAACTGGCCCTGGAGTCGGCCGAATTCGAACTCCGCGAGAGTCTCGGGGATACGCTCAAATCGTTGGCTTTCCGCGCACACCGCAAGGGCCTGGAACTGGCCGCCGAGATCCATCCCGATGTCCCCGAACGGCTGATCGGCGATGCCGGGCGGCTGCGTCAGGTCCTGGTGAACCTGGTCGGCAACGCTATCAAGTTCACCGAGGCCGGCGAGGTGATCGTCGAGGTGAACTGCCTGTCACAGACGGAGGATCAGGCGGAACTGTACGTCCTGGTGCGCGACACGGGCATCGGGATTCCGCCGGACAAGCTGGCGTCTATCTTCGAGGCGTTCGAACAAGTCGATACCTCGACGACCCGCAAGTTCGGCGGCACGGGCCTGGGCCTGGCTATCTGTTGCCGGCTGGTCGCGCTGATGGGCGGCAAGATTTGGGCCGACAGCCAATTGGACCGCAGCAGCACCTTTCACTTTACCGTCCGCTTCGCACTGGCCCGCGGCAAGCCGCTTCCCAAACCGCCCGTCGTCGTACAAGGCACACGGGTACTGGTGGTCGACGACAACGCTACCAATCGCCGCATCCTCGACGAGATTCTCCGCAGCTGGGACATGCAGCCGCTGGCCGTCGCGGGGGCTCGCGAGGCGCTGCAAGTGCTGCGCGACGCATTTCGATCAGGAGCCCCCATTCCGTTGGTGCTGACCGACGCCAACATGCCGGATGTCGACGGCTTTACGCTGGCCGATCAGATCAAACAGGATGCGGAAATCGGCAGCACGGTGATCATGATGCTGACCTCCGGCGATCGGCCCGGCGAAATCGCCCGCTGCGAACAGTTGGGCATCGCGTCGTACCTGCTCAAGCCCATCAAACAGTCGGAACTGTTCGACGCCGTCGTGGCGGCATTGGGTGTCAACGCGGTTGACGAACAGATTGCCGCCGCGCCGGCGGCGGCGCAACCATTCGAGTCCCTGCCGCCGCTGCGCGTGCTGCTGGCCGAGGACAGCGTCATCAATCAACGACTGGCGGTGGCCTTGCTGGAAAAACACGGGCATCGCGTCACCGTGGCCGCCGACGGTCGCGAAGCGCTGGCAGCGCTGGAGTCGCAGCCGTTCGATCTGGTTCTGATGGACGTCCAGATGCCCGAACTGGACGGATACGATGCCACGGCCGCCATTCGCGCCGGCGAGCAACGGACCGGGCGGCATGTTCCGATCGTCGCGATCACCGCGCATGCGATGAAGGGCGACCGCGAACGCTGCTTGGAAGCCGGCATGGACGCCTATGTCACCAAGCCCATCCGCGCCCGGCAGTTGTTCGAGGCCATCGCCGCAGCCATCGGCCGCCCCGACGAGGTCTAAGCCTTGCGGGCAGCCGACTCCAGCAACTGTATCAAGCCGGCGCGCAACAGGCCGGTGCAGGCCTGGCCCAGCTGGCGGAACACCAATTGGACGCGGTCCCGGTCCAATTCGGCGTGCAGGGTGCGCAGTAGCGCACAGCCGCGCGCGTCTCCCAAGGTCTGGAGCATCGCTGGCAGCAGTTCCTCATAGACCCCCCACACCCGCTGCCGGTCTCCATCCGTACAGACCGGGACCACGGGGCCTAACTGCGCACCGAATTGCTCGCGGGTGTAATCGACCGCCCCGGCCAGGCTGTGCTCTTTGGGCCGGGACGGTTGACGCCAGTCGTACGGCGGCGTCCACTCCAGCGCCGGGCGGAGACGGTCGATGTGCGTCAGGACGCCCAGCACCGGAGGCAGTTTGCGTTGCAGGTTCGCTTGCGCCCAAGCGTCGAGTTTCTCCAGCAGCTTGGCATCCGCGCGGCGAGCCGGGCTGGCGGCATCCATCACCAGCAGGACCAGGTCCGCGCCGCGCAACGCCTCGTGCATCTCGCCCAGTTGTTCGCGCGTGGCGCCGGCGTCGGCGTACCCTGCAGTGTCCAACAGGATCAACCGGTCCGCAGCGGCTTGGCCGGCGCTCTCCGACGCGGCGACTCGCAACTCGTATCGCTGAACCTGCCTGGTCTGCGGCAGCACGTCCACCGCTGCCTGCTGGCTGCCCAGCAACGCATTGATCAAGCTCGACTTGCCGGCCTTCACCTGCCCCACCACGGCGATTTGAACCTCCAACGGCGCGGCGGGAGACGCGGCATGGCCGGTAGCCGTATCGGCGGCGGTGACGTCTGCGGCGGGCGCCGCCATCCCGGGTTGTCGCGGCAACAAAGGCTGTAACTGCCGATACCGCGCCGCGCCGCCGCGCAGGCGTCCACTGTTCATTTCGATCAAGTAAAATCCGGCGTTGCGGACGAAGATGACATAGAACCAGCCCAGGGCGTGCTCGCGCAGTTGGCGAGTCGCCGATTCGGTGGTGACCTTCGAGATGAGGAAGCGGCCGAAATTCAGCGGGTTCATCAGCAGGGATGCCGCCCAAGCGATGTTGCCGACCGTGCTGAACCACGCAGGCGCCTTGCCCAACAACCGCCACTGGTCCACCGTCAGCAGATGGCTGCCGGGAACATACTGCCGGCACCACAGCGCGGAATCCTCGATGGCCAACTGGGACGCCGCCAACAGATCCAGAACCGTCAGCGAGCCGATCGGATCCTTGGCCTTGGGATGGTAATGCCGCGCGATCGCCAGCGCCAAATCCATCGACGATTGCAGGTAGAAATGCGGATCGGTCAACTGCTCGGCCGCGATCTGTGCGATCCGCCGCTGGTGAGACTCGACCACGTGCCACGCCTCACGGTCGCGAGTCGTCCAATACTGGGGCGCCGTGAAATCGTCCTCGGCCGGCGGCGCCAGCCGCTTTCGCCAGGCGCGCGTCAGCAGCCAAGCGACGACCCAACACAGCGGCGCCAGCCACCACATCCAGGCGAATCGCCCGGACCGATAGACGGCCACGGCGCCCACCGTGCTGAATGCGGCGACAGGCACGACGTACAAGGCGACAATCACCAGCCAGCGCCAGAGTTTCAAAGCGATGTCTCCCAGCCGGGGACAAAATCCACCGTATGGATCCAGGTTGCAGAACGAGAACTCGTACGCTCATTCTACGCCGGGCGATGCCGCCCTTTCAACGGCGACGCCGACGGAAACCGTAGCCGCGCAGCGAAACCCGCAACAGACGGTTTTCGCCGATTCGCGGAAGGGGTATATTTATGATCAGAAGCCCTCCACCAAGGAGATCTGACGATGACCACCGTTTTAGCACCTGCGAGAGCGATCTTGAGTGCGTTGCGATAGGTGGTCGTAAGGGCACTGATCTGAAGCTCACCACCAGTCCCAAGTTTCGCCTCGGGACGAGGGCACCGCCCGCGTATTCTGCGGCGATAACGCCTTTCCGCTCATTTCTCGAACGACGCTAGGGGCACTCGACTCGCCAACTTCGGCGATCCAGATTCCAAACGACACGGCAGCCGGTCAGGCGATGAAAGAAATCATCCACTATTTCGAACGCGGGTTCTTCGTCTGCGGGAAACACCAAGAAATGCTTCGGTGCCGGGCTGAGTTGCCGGACGGCGGCCAAGCCCTCGTCGAAGGTCTCGGCGATTGCAACCAGTCGGCCTTGGGCAATCGCCGCATATTGGCCGCGCCCGGCGCGGCGGATCTGGTCACACAACCGGTTGTACGCCGCCCGGTTGCTGCTCAACTCGGCTGAAAAGGTTGTGGCCGGCCACGGCCAGCACAAAACGATTGGTGTCGCGACGCACGGGTCAGCACGCTGCGTTCTGCTCCGCTCATCCTTGGTGCTCTTTCCACATTTGGGCCGCCTGCGTCAGCTGGTCCCGCCAGACGCGTTCCAGTTCCTGGGCGGACGGCGCATTGCCCTGCCGGACTTGGCCAAAATACCAGCCACAGGCTTTGCCCAATCCGTAGGTATAGCCATAGGCCAACGCCGCGTTGGCCGCCGCGCCGACAAAGGGGATGAATTTCAGCGTGCTCCGCACCGCCTGGCGCGCCAGCAACCGCCCGCCGATCGGTCCGGCCATCTCCAGCAAGGCCCGCACGTTCCACTGCTGGCCATAGACACTCGCCAGCCGGTACATCAGGTGCGACTGAATTGCGGCCACGACGGGAATGTCCAGCCAGGGCAGCGGTACGGCGGCGGCCGTGGCGGCCAATATGCTGTGGCCGATTACCAGCGGTAGGGCGCGGCGGTCGTTCAGGTCCCGCAACGATGCCATCGCATCGAGCAGCGTCAACAGCGTCTGCCGGTACGCGGCGGGCAGCATGGCCAGCAGGGTATCCTTGAGCCGCGCGCCGCCGAAATCCGGCTGGTCGAAGCCGTCCTCGGGTTGCGTCAGGTCCAGCGGTACCACGTGATCCACCAAGCCGGCAAACCGTTCCTGCTGGGCGACGATGCTGCGCTGCAAGTCGGGCGGCAGCGGATCGGACAGCACGCAGGAATCGAACGGGTCGAGCAGCGGGTGCTGTTGGCCGGGGTAGGCCTGGTGCAGACACGTCAAAGCCAGCAGCACGGGCCGGTCCGGCGCCGCCTTGCGGATCGCCCGCAACGGCTCGACCACCTCGGTCAGCGCGTGATCCATCGCCCGCACCGTCACGATCACCACGTGCGTTGACGCCGAGAATCGCTCGATGTCCTCGCGAGGATCGTAGCGGGTTTCGCCCAGGCCTCGCGTGTCCAGAAAGCGAGCCAGCGGCGATTCGGCGGAAGGAAAATCGTATTGCTCGGAGTACTGTGTCTGGGGCCGGTATCCGCTGCCGATCTCCGCCCGCTCCACCCCCGTCAGGTACTTGACGATCGACGTCTTGCCGCTGCCCGTCTTGCCGAACAGCCAGAACACGGGCACCGGCGCGCGGTCCAGCAGCCGCTCCCGCTGACGTCGGTATTCCTCTTCGGACAGCCGGTGAAACGGGAACCATGTTTTGAGTTTGCGGAACATACGAGGGCTCTCACGACTCGGACTCAGCGGCCGCCAGGACGCCGTATTGATCTAGTTTCTTCTTCAACGTCGTACGGTGCAAGCCGAGCAGGCGGGCAGCTCCCGCGCATTGCCCGCGGCACTTTTCCAAGACAGCTTCCAGCAACGGGGGCTCGACGGCCCGCAGCAGGTCGTCGTACAGTTGCCCTTCTTCGCCGGGCTGCGCCAACTGGATCTCGGCCCATTGTCGGATGAGTTCTGCCAGTCGGTCTTTGGGTGGACCAGCGGCCGCCGGTGCCGCGGGCCAGATGGGCGGCGCGGGCGGCGGCAGATGGTCCGGCTCGATGCCGCCGCCGCGGGCCACAATCACAGCGTGCTCGACGGCGTTACGCAGCTCGCGAACGTTGCCGTACCACAGCCGCTGCTGCATTTGGTGCAGGGCGTCCGCCGAGAAACCCGGCGCCGGCTCGCCGCGGGAGACGGCCAGGGACAAGAAGTACTCGGCCAATTCGCGGATGTCGTCCGGCCGTTGCCGCAGCGGCGGCAGGTCGATGCGAAACGCGGCCAGGCGAAAGTACAAATCGTGGCGGAACCGGCCGTCGCGGATCTGGGCCAGCAATTCCTGATGCGTGGCCGACACGACGCGGAAATCGCTCTTCACCGGCCGACCGGCGCCGACGGGCAGCACTTCGCCGTGTTCGAGCGTCCGCAGCAGTTTGACTTGTGCCGCCAGCGGAATGTCAGCCACCTCGTCCAAAAATAGCGTTCCGCCGTCGGCGTGTTGCAGCAGTCCAAGATGCTCCCGCTCGGCGCCCGTGAACGCGCCCCGCGCGTGGCCGAACAATTCGCTTTCGGCCAGCGACGGGTTGAGCGACGCCAGATTGACGGCCACAAACGGCCCGTCCGCGCGGCGGCTGTAACGGTGGATCGCGCGAGCCGCCAACTCCTTGCCCGTACCGCTTTCCCCGCACAGCAGCACGCTGGCGTCGGAGGCGGCCGCCAAGGCGATCCGCTTGAAGGCCTCCTGCATCACGGGCGAACGGCCGACGAGTCCGGCGACGTTCTCCGCACGCGCCACCGGACCGGGTTGCGAACCGCCGGCCAACGCCCGTCGCACCGCCCGCTCGGCCGCCTGCAAGTCGAACGGTTTGATCAAATACTCAAACGCTCCCTGACGCACCGCCTCGACGGCCGTGTTCAAGTCGCCATAGGCCGTCATGATGATGATCGGCAGCTCGCCGCTCTGCCGCCGCAAATGCTGCATGGCGGTCAAACCGTCCATGCCGGGCAGGCGGACGTCGAGCACCACGGCGTCGGGGGGCTGCTGCGAGGCCAGCTCCAGCGCCTGCTCGGCGGACGACGCCGTGACGACTTCGTGACCCAGACCCTGCCCCAGGCGGCTCAAGGCCCAACAGATACTCGGTTCGTCATCCACGACCAGCAGTCTCGCCATGCGAGTCCTCCCCAAGAATCGGCAGCTCGATCACAAAGCTCGTCCAACCATCGCGCCGCTGCCAGTGCAGGGTGCCGCCGTGCTGTTGGATCGCTTCCCAAGCGACGGACAGCCCCAGTCCCACACCGTCGGGCTTTTCGGAGACCAGCGGCTCGTACAGCTGGTCGCGCACCTGCGCCGCGGGGCCGGCGCCGCTGTCCAGGATCTCCAGCCGCACGCGGCCGGAGTGTTCGACACGGGCGGCTCGAACGATCACGCAAGGCGGCGGCCGCCCGGCCGCCGGCCGCGTGCCGGCTTCGGCCGCCGCTTCGACCGCGTTCAACAACAGATTGACGATGGCCTGGGCGAGCCCGTCCGCGTCACCGGCGACCTCCAGCGGATCGGTTGGGGCGGACCACTGCAATTCGACCGCCAGATGATCGGCCTTGGGGCGGACCAGCGCCAGGGCTCGGGCGACAACCGCGGCCACGTCCAGCCGGACCAGGGGCCGCGTCTGCTGCTTGCCCAGCGCCAGGAATCGCTGCAAGTACTCTTCCATCAAGTCCAGCTGCTGACGAGCGACGGCCAGCTCTTCGTCGCCCGGCTGCCTGCATTGACGCTCGTGCAGTTCGATCGCCAGCCGGCAGCCGGTCACTGCGTTCCGCAACTGATGCGCGATCCCGCCGCCCAGTCGGCCGAGCGTGCGCAGCTTTTCGTGGCGCCGCACCTGATGTTCGTATCGAGTCAGCATCTCCGCCATGTGATTGAACGCCAAGGCCAGGTCGCGCAGCTCGTCGTCGCGTGGCGAAATCGGCAGCGGCGTGAAATCTCCCCGCGCAATTCCATCGACTTGTCCGGACAAGCGGTGCAGCGGCCTGGTCACGCGGGCCGCGACCATACTGCTGAGCACCACCACCACGACCAGCGCGGCCAGTCCGGTAACGGCCGGCGGCAGCACGGCGTCGCGCCAGGCTTGCCGATAGCGGCTCTCGGGATACAGCACGTGCAGCACGCCCATGTCGCGACCGCGGTAAGGACGCGAGAGATCGAGCTGCGAATGCAAGTACGTTTGTCCGGCAATCGGCACCCGCCGCTGCCAAGCCAGACCGGCGTCTATGGCGGACGCCTCCGGCGGCGGCAGTCGCGGAATCGGCAGCTCGGACAAGCTGGATGCCGAGGCCACACCCGCGGGACTCACGACCACAAACTCTGCGCCCGACAGACCGCGCATTTGTTGCAGTACATTGTCGGTCAACGGAAACGACGCGGCCGCCAGCGTTCGGCCGATCTCCTGCAACTGGGTTTCGATCTGCTGATGAGCCCGCCGCCCGGCCAGCCAAGCATCGACGATGCTGACGGCAATGGCGACGGCCAGCATGACGCCCGCCATCGGCAGCAGAATTTGGTATCTCAGCGGCCAGCGCACAAGCGGCCTCCCGGCGGTGGTTGTTGGCGTTTCACGGATCTTGCCGGCTCGCCCGGTGGCTATTTATACCGCGCCGCTGCCGAGTTTAGAAACCCGACGTGCAAGTCTTGAAGTTGCGCATGTCGATCTATTCGACATGCCTGTCGAAATTCCGGCGCGAAAGATGCCTCGTCTCGCTCCCGCCGTCAGTGGGCGGAATCGGCTCAATTCCTTGCTCAGTATACCTTTCGGGACAGACTTGTTTCCGCCTACCGCAGGTTTCGATCCGGCGGCGCGGTTCTTGCGTCTCGGTTCGTTCGGTCTTGCCCCGAACAGAATGGAGGAATCCCGCGTGCGTCATTCTGCAACTCGTTATCGGTCCGGTTTCACCCTCGTGGAACTGCTGGTCGTAATCGCGATCATCGGCATGCTGGTCGGCCTGCTGATGCCTGCCATCCAAGCCGCCCGGGAAGCCGCTCGACGGAGCCAATGCGGCAACAATCTGCGGCAGATTGGGTTGGCGGTTCACCACTACGAGGGCACTTACCGATGCCTGCCGGCGAGCACGATTCTGAACTTGAACAGTACCGCGACCGCCAACAATCTGGCCTGGGGAGTCCACGGCCGCATCCTGCAATTTCTGGAAGAGGAGAACTTGTACAACGACGTCGATCTGACCCAGGCGTGGGACTACCAGGCGGCGATCGACAGCCTCCAGGTGCCGAGCTACGCCTGTCCCAGCGATCCGAAGGCCCGCCAATTGCGCGATCCGGGCGGAGGCAAAGTGAAGCTGTATCCAACCACGTACGGGTTCAATATGGGCACCTGGTTCGTGTTTGATCCCGCGACAGGCCGCGGCGGCGATGGCGCGTTTTTTCCGAACAGTCACCTGGCCTTGGCCAGCTTTCTGGACGGTACCAGCCACACGCTGTTGACGGCGGAAGTCAAAGCCTGGCAGCCCTACACGCGTAACGGCGGGCCGTCCAGCACGGCGATCCCCAACGATCCGGCAGCGGCGTCGGCGATCGTCGCCTCCGGCCCGCAATTCAAAGACACCGGGCATACGGAATGGGCGGACGGCCGTGTCCATCATACCGGGTTTACAGCGGCTCTGCCCCCCAACACGACCGTGCATCATACCGTCGGCGGCCAGACGCTGGACACCGATTACAACTCGTGGCAAGAGGGTGCCAACGGCAGCGCCGGCGCGCCCACCTATGCGATGATCACGTCGCGAAGCTATCATCCGGGAATCGTTCAAACCGCCCTGGTCGACGGCTCGGTGCGGTCCATCCCGGAATCCATCGATCTGGCCGTCTGGCGAGCCTTGGCAACCCGCAGCGGAGGCGAAATCGTGCCGACGTTCTGACGAAAATCGGGAGTTCTGCGATCTTCACGGCGTTGCCCCCTTTCAGCACGCCGCGGGAGCATTCGCACAATTGGTTTTATAGGGCAATCGCCTTGTTTTCGAATTCTTTGAGCAGCGATTCCACCATCGAAGACGTCACGGGCAGCCCCAGACGACGATACTTCGGGTAGTCGATCCGGGACGTGCTGTTGCTCAAGTGCGTCCCAATCGCCTTTGCCGGCGACGTAGCCCGATTTGACGAGGGCATTGGTCGTCACCATCAGGTCGAGAGCCACGGGGCTATACCCGTGCTGATGCATTTTCTCCGGTAACTCGCGGATCCTCCAAATCCACGCTGAATTTCTTGGCGAGGCGTTCTACGACACGCTGATCTTCGTCCGTCCATGAATCTCGAAACATGGGCATCCTTGAACTTACGAACTCCGGGGCAATCAGAAACCACGACACTGACATACCGCAGTTCACGGAAACCTCCTATTGACATTTTCGCCCCGACGAAAAGGGCCGCAATTGTGCGAATACACCCGAAATCGATCTTGACCTGTGTTCGGAATTCCATTAGAAACACCCCCAATCGATGGCTAGCGATAGGAAAAGGAATTCCAGGGTCTGAAAGATCCGCCGTAAGGATTACGGACGCGAGGCCGCTGACTTCGTGGTCTGCACGCGCTGGGAAACGGCGCAGATGGACGCCAAACACGGAGTGGTGCTTCGTTTATGGACCTCATGGCAGAGGTGTGCCGCGCGTCAACCGGGAGGGCAGGACGGCGCGGTGTGCCGGAAAGGAGACCCCATCATGCTTGTCTTGTCCCGCAGTCGAAACGACAAGATCGTCTTTCCCCATCTCGGCATCACGGTCGAGATTCTCAATATTGCTAGCAACAAGGTGCGAGTCGGTATCGATGCCCCGCCGGATGTGACCGTGTTGCGGCACGAGTTGGCCGAAAACGCCCAGGCGAACGCGATTGCGGACCCGTTGAACCCGGCCCGCAGACTGTCGCACGAAATCCGCAATCGACTGCACGCCGCCAACCTGGCGCTGCACTTGTCCCAGAAACTGCTGCAAGCCAATCGCTCGGCAGACGCCGAACGGACGTTGCAGAAGGCGTTGGACGAATTTGCCGCGTTGGAAGAACGGCTGGCAAGACGGGAACAGCCCGCCCCGGCCGCGGAACCCCCGCGGTCCCGCGGACACGCGCTGATTGTGGAAGACAACCTGAACGAGAGCGAATTGCTCGCCAGTTATCTGCGGTTGAGCGGCTTTCAGGTGGACACGGCTCGCGATGGCTGCGATGCCCTGAGTCTGCTGGAGGCGGAACTGCGTCCGGATGCCATCCTGCTGGACATGCGGATGCCGCGTTGCGACGGGCCCACGACGGTCAGTGCCATCCGCGCCAACCCAGACTTTCGCGACCTGAAGGTCTACGCCATCAGCGGTACGTCGCCAGATCTGCTGGGCGTCCAACGTGGCCCGCTGGGCGTGGACCGTTGGTTCCCCAAACCGCTGAACCCCGAAGTCCTGGTTCGCGAGCTGTCGCTGCAGCTGGCCGCAACGTCGGCCTAGACACCGCCCTACTCCGGCACCGGCTCCAAGGGGCTGTGGGCCAGGAGGAAATGCTTGACGTCCTCGTCCCGGCCAAAGCGGACTTGAACCGTGCGTTTCAAGCCGCTGCCGCTGACGGCCACCAGGCGGCCGGTGCCGTAATCGGGATGCCAAACCGTCATCCCCGGCACAAACCCTTGTCCTCGACCGCCGATCCCGCCTCCGCCGCTGGCCCGCCGGCCGTGGTGCCGAGCGATCCCGTCCGCCGCATCCTCCTCGTATTCGCTCGGCGCGTCCTGTACAAAATCCTCGTCCGACCAGACCGAGCCGCGACGGCCAGATCGCGGCGCGTCTGCGTCGGCAAAGTCGTCGAAATCTTCGCCGTCATCCGCGATCTCGTCATCCGCGATCTCGCCGTCCTCGATCTCGCCGTCCTCGAGGTCATACCCGGCTGGCTCGCTGTAGGCCAGTTCTTCGCGCGGCAATTCCATCAGGAACTGGCTGGGAATGGTCGGTCGGCGGTCTCCGCGAAAGGCCCGGTACTGGGCACAACTGACCTGTAACTCTTGTTTCGCCCGAGTGATTCCCACGAACAACAGCCGCCGCTCCTCCTCGTACTTGTCCGGGTCTTCCAGGCTGCGTTCGTGCGGCAGCAAGCCATGCTCGGCGGCGACGATATACACGACCGGAAACTCTAACCCCTTGGCGGCATGCAACGTCATCAGCGTCACCCGCTCCTGCTCCGTCTGGAGCGCGTCCGTGTCGGCGACCAAGGACGCCTGCTCCAGGAACACCTCCAGCGCCTGTTCCGCCTCGGGATGCTGGCGATCGAACTCTGCGGCCGCGGTCAGCAATTCCTCCACATTGGCCAGGCGCTCCTGGTCTTCTTCGGTACCTGAATCCCGCAGCCATTCACCGTACTTCGACTCCTGCAGGACGTGGGTCAGCGCGTCGAACAGGGGACCTCCGGCGTGCAAACTCATCCGGTCATACGCCGCGACGAAT
>Ga0351870_1231_pt2 | contig 16308 bp, 17 predicted proteins | sample TotcelFGM3001M11_FD_206785 | JGI IMG/M metagenome (GOLD analysis project Ga0351870, IMG submission 206785) | Enriched cells from coal bed in the Powder River Basin, Montana, United States - Total cells FGM rep2 HSBNCT.FGM.300.1.M11 ... | reverse complement strand
ACCTTATACCTTTATTCTGGAAGGATCCAAGCTGGTTCCCAAGATGATGCTGACCCGGCGAAAAACAGCGGGTATTCGCGTACCGGATCATCCCATCTGCGTCGAACTGGTCAAACAATTGGGAAATCCCATCATCTCCACCAGCGCCACAACCCATGACGGTGAAATATTTCATGATCCGTCATTACTGCATGATTATTTCGGCGCGCGGCTGGATCTGGTTATTGACGGTGGCCTGGTTCCGGGGTTGCCCTCCAGCGTGATTTCTTTGATTCAGGATATTCCTGAAATCATTCGGGAAGGCCAGGGTGATCTCAGTGGATTCTGAAAGGAGACCATGAATATTCATACCCATCATAAAACGTCTGATTCTCTGGTTGGAATCCCTCTTGAAGTACGGGATAATTTCAGTCGGGTGTGGCTGACGGCAACCGATCAGATGATCGTGGATGAAACCGGATTGATTCACGGCGGCTTTATCTTCGGGCTGGCAGATTATGCGGCCATGATTGCCGTCAATCATCCCAATGTCGTTCTGGGTGCTGCGGATGTCCGGTTTCTTAAGCCGGTCAAAGTGGGTGACGGGGTCATTGCAGAGGCATCGGTCGAGCCGGGCCAGGGAAAGAAACACATGGTTTCTGTCAGGGTGTCAAGGGGTGAAGACTGCGTGTTTACCGGGGTATTTACCTGTTTTGTTCTGGACAGACATGTACTGGCTACGTCAAATTGATGGCTTCATATAGCGTTTTTTAACGATCATGGTTCAAAATCGGATGGCGCCAGGATGAACGTATGCCGGACACTGTCCGGAATGATCCGCGGATGACCGGAAACGGCATCCACAAAGACCCATTCCGTTGTTCCGGTGGACAAGACAGCATTGTCACCGGATCGAAGAAAACGGTATTTTCGAAGCGATACCGCTCTTCGAAAGTCACACACCCAGGTCAGTGCGACAATTTCATCACCCGAAAATGCCGGCTTCAGGTACGTCACATAATGAGACCGGACAACCCAGATGGCATTGGCATTTCGAGATGCCCGGGCGCATCCCGACGCCTCTGAATGATGGATTGCGGCATCCTGCATCCACTGAACATAGACGACATTGTTGACATGACCATTCCGGTCAATGTGTTCTTCTGAAACCCCAAATCGGAATTGATGAACAGGCGACATATTTTTCCTTGCAGTGTATAGACGATTTAAATGTTCATGAAGCGATAGTCCGGTGAAAGTCTCTACAAAAGATTCTCAGCCTGTCTTATACCGGCTTATACCCTCAGATTCAACCGCATTGATTCCTTTTTTTCACCTCCGGAATACAGATTGAGGGTTGACAATAAACCCGAAAATAGTTTATTGCCTGAACACTTTGGTATTTTCAGGCTGGGAAAGCGGGTCGTCTTGCCCTGCCTGAAACATTTTATATGTTCAAACCCATCGATAATTTATTTTTCACATCAGGATGAACAGCCTGATAGAAACGGGTGGACAGAAAAGACCGGTTTTATCATTTTCCCCAATATCTGACTCGATTGGGACAAACCGAAACTGACGAATGGACCATGCAAAGACAAATTCGAAACTCTCTGCTTTATAACAGTATCATTTGGATCGTTTGCTGCGTTAACATCGCCATATCGACGCCCCGTGCATCCGGCATGGAAAGCCAGATGGACACACCATTGTCCTCTTTTGGCCTCACCGAGGAACAATTTGAAAATGAAGCCAAAGAGTTCGTCGGCATTCCTTACCGAAAGGGAGGAATATCAGAAAGGGGAATGGATTGCTCCGGCTTTGCCCGAAAAATCTATTCCCGTCTGTTTGGGATCGAGCTGCCCCATAACTCCATTCAACAATACCGGTTTTCATCGCTCCAACAGATTGATGACGAAGAACTTCAACCCGGTGATCTGATTTTTTTTGCCAACAAAAAGAAAAAGCGTATCAATCATGTTGGCGTTTATCTGTCAGACGGGCAATTCATTCATGCCAGCAGCAGCAAGGGAATTATGGTGTCCAATCTGGATGACCGCTACTGGAAAGCCCGGTTTGTCAGTTCAAAACGCCATTTGGCGTTAAACGCATATTCGGATGCTGAAGAAATCCGGTTTGAAAGATCTCTCGAAACACCGGTGTATCAAAAGGGTATGATCAAAGGGTATGCACGCGATGAATTCAGGTCCCATGCGTCCGCGTTTTCACCGAGTAATGTAGATACATTCGATTTTGACACCTGTGATGTCCGTGAACTGGAAAGCGCACATCTTCGTTTCTATGAAATGGGATACAGCCATTCCCTGTTCAACAGTCTCAATCTGAATTTCAGTGCCATCCATGAAAAATTTGATGCCTCAACAGCCTGGCCCGGATTTGATTCCTATTCCAACACGATCAGTTATCGATTCAATAAATTTTCCTCTGATACGGCTGTGCGACAGGGCCTGAAACTGGCTGGCGATATTCGTCCCAGCAACTGGCTCAGCATCACGCCATCCATCACCTATTTTGATTATTCCACAGAAAACCGCCAACTCCTGGATGTTCCCAAACGAACCCTGGGAGTTAACACGCTCCTGTCACCGATTCATCAAAGCTGGTCCCTGTCCATGTCGCTGCAATATTCCGACCAGGAAGATCTGATGAGTTTTACCACATCTGACAATATGCTCAATTCCCTGGATATGGCGGTCAGACTGGGAGTCAATCTCACGGACAATCTTCAGTTCTCCATCATGGGCAAACACGATGTCAAGTCAACGGCATATGGAATGTCTGTAGATTCCATGTTTATGGAGCCATCTGCCAGTGATGTATTCCTGACTTTTGATTTGAATTATTAAGCCATCCGGTAAAGACCCCAACACAACAAACGAAGCGTTTGGTTTTGCTGCTAATTTGTCAGGCTGTGTATGGGCGCCGGTATCAGGCCGCCCAGGCGGATAAACCGGTTGCCTTTGGCACCGTTGTTGACCGGCATGATAGGGGCCTGTCCCAATAGCCCGCCAAAAAATGCACTGTCGCCAGCCCGTTTTCCGGGAACTGGAATGAGTCTGGCTGCGGTGGTTTTTTTGTTGATGACCCCGATTGCCATTTCATCTGCAATGATTGCAGCAATGGTTTCAGCAGATGTATCGCCCGGGATGGCCACCATGTCCAGTCCGACCGAGCAGACGCTTGTCAGGGCTTCCAGTTTTTCCAGGGTCAGAAATCCGTTTCTGGCCGCCTCGCCGATATTGAGATCTTCGCTGACCGGAATGAATGCGCCGCTGAGCCCGCCAACATGGGAACTGGCGAATGCGCCGCCTTTTTTGACAGCATCATTTAACATGGCCAGTGCCGCCGTGCTGCCCGGAGCGCCGATACTGTCAAGGCCCAGGCTTTGAAAAATTTCACCCACGCTGTCACCCACGTTGGGTGTTGGCGCCAGACTCAAGTCCACGACACCAAAGCGGATACCCAGTTTTTGTGCGACTTCGCGACCGATCAGTTCGCCCACCCGGGTTACCTTGTATGCGGTGCGTTTGATGATTTCTGAAATCTGGCCCAGGTTCAATGTGGGATCTGATGCCAGCGCCCGATCAATTGCTTTTTTTACCACACCCGGGCCGCTGACCCCGACATTGATCACCGCATCCGCTTCACCGATACCCAGATAGGCACCCGCCATAAACGGAATATCTTCCGGAATATTGGCAAACACACACAGTTTGGCGCAGGCCAGCCCATCCAGGTCCGCGGTCAGTCTGGCAGCCTCCTTGATCGTATCGCCCATCATCATGACGGCATCCATGTTGATGCCTGCCCGGGTCGAGGCCACGTTGACCGATGCACATAGCCGCTCTGTTTCAGTCAGCGCCTGGGGAATGGCTCTGATCAGGGCGCGATCCCCCCGGGCCACGCCTTTTTCAACCAGTGCAGTGAATCCACCGATAAAGTCGACCTGAACCTCTGCTGCGGCATCATTCAGCGTTTTGGCAACCTGAACCAGTTGATCGGATGTAAAGCAGGCACCCATCACCGCGACCGGACTGACTGAAATCCGCTTGTTGACAACCGGTATGCCGTAGGTACTTCCAATCTGATCACATACAGACACCAGTTGGCTTGCCTTTTCAAGGATTCGATGATGGAGATTGTTTTTGAACTGATTCAGATTGTCACTGACACAATCCAGGAGATTCAGTCCCAATGTGACGGTTCGAACATCCAGATGTTCACTCTGGAGCATTTCCAGTGTGGAAATGACTTCGGTGGTACTCAGCATAAAAACTCCCTGTAGTGTTGCCTGGGCTACACCCGATTGATGGCCTCAAAAATTTTTTGATGCTGAATGCTGACGATCAGCTCCAGTTCAGCGGCCTGTTGCCTGAGATCGCGGTGAAACGCATGCTGATCAATATCAGTTGGCACATCCACCTCATAAATCATCATGTTGTCAAATGGATTGTCACCCCCCCGGAATACGGCCTGAAGATTGGTGACATTGACGCCATAATTTGCGATGATCCGGGTGATTTTAGCCACAAGTCCTTTGCGGTCCGGTCCCCGTGTGGTGATGACAAAGGGTTCACTGGCTTTTCCACAAAGCGCAGGCAGGCCGGTTTTCAAATATTTGACATACGCCTGAAGATCCATGGGGCAAATAGTCGTCTCCAGCAGATCATGAAGTGTTTCCGCAGACATTTCATCCGGAATTTCGGCGATGAAAATACCGGAAAATTCTGATTGAAGGATCGTTTGCGTGACATTTTCAATGTTGCAGCCTCTTTCAAACAGAATATTGGATACAGTGGCCAGAATGCCGGGACGGTCCGGTCCAAAAACAGACACAACAACTTTTTTCATAGGATTCGCTTTATTGGGTAAATGGTTTGAGATTAAAGTGTTACGCTTGAAGTGAAAATGCAAAAGCAGAATTCAGTAGTCAGGATTCAGAATTCAGTAGAAAAACGGTAAATATCATTTTCATATGTGGTTCCTCTATCTTGTCAATTCGTTTCAATCAAACAGAATGTGGCGGTCCACCTGACGCACCGTGGATACCCCGGTCAGAATCATGGTTTGAATCAGCTCGGATGTTAACTGATCGATATATCGCATGACCCCGTCTTTCATGCCGCCTGTGACAGCAACTGAAAACGGTCTGCCAATCATGACCGCATCCGCCCCAAGTGCCATCATTTTCAGAATATCCCCACCGGTTCGAATGCCGCCGTCAACCAGAATGGCAATCTGCCCCTTTATGGCGGCGGCTATCTGAGGAAGCACCCGGGCTGTACCTGGGGTATGGTCCAGGACCCGCCCGCCATGATTGGACACCACAATGGCTTTTGCGCCGACATCCACTGCCAGTTTAGCTTGATCTGGGGTCATCACACCTTTCAGAATAAATGGTACCGGAATCGTGGAAATGATCTGTTTGAGTTTTTCAGGGGTTTTGGGGGAGACGGGCCTGCCCATCAGTCGAAGGGTGATCAAGCCAGCGGCATCAATATCCATGCCAATGATTTTTGATCCGGTATTCAACGCCTTTTCCAGCTTTTCAGCCAATTCCCGATCTTCCCAGGGTTTGATAAACGGGATACCGTGGCCATTCAGCCTGTGTATGGCGTGAAAACCGGATTCGTGAATAATGGGCGGAACACCGTCACCGGTGCAGCCGATAATGCCTTTTTCAAGGCATCCGGCCAGTTTGGAGAAAATATAATCCGGCTCGTCAATTTTTCCGCCCATGTTGAAGGAGACGCCACCGATCGGCGCCGCCAGAACCGGGATATCCAGATTTAGGCCCAGAATGCTCACCCGGGTATCAGGTTCTGTAACATCATGAATGACCCGCATATTGAATTTATGTTCAGCCAGGGCTTTAATATTATCCCGGAATGCTTCTCCGGTTCCGATTCCACCCATTCCGGGAACCTCGCCGCCACATGCCCGGCCATCGCAAACCGGACATACCCGACAAAATCCTTCCATGAGTTTTCTGGCCTGTTTTCGGATTTCTTTCATTTCAATTTTTCTGCCTCTCTTTCCGGCTTGTATCTGCAAACGACTGTATGCTAATGATTCATTGACCCAATAAACGCTCATGAATCATGGAAATAAAAATGACATTTACCATTTTTCTGCTGAATTCTGTACGCTTTATAAGGCGCCAGCCGCAATTCTGACTACTGAATTCTGCTTTTGCATGTTCGCGGTAAACTTAACCAACAACACCCATAATCCGGTTACCCTCGACCCATGATCAATATGTCATCTTTATTCAGAGAAAACAAGACCCTGTTTATCATCATCGCCATTGGCATTTTTTTGATCGAGCTGGAAATCTTTGCCATTGCCGCGATCAAATCCGGAAGAAAATCATGGCTGGAAATTCGAAATAACCAGGGCAATGTGATTCACATGACCGAAGGGAACAACCTGAGCAGTTTTAACAAATATTATTTTGAAAAAACCTTTGGTCCCCTGGAAAATTACCAGGTGAATCTGATCAGCAAAGATGAACCGTTTCCATTCAGGGCATGGTTCAGCGCGGCCATTGGTATTCCGGTCGGCGCCGTTCTGTTGTTTGCATTTATTTCCCGCGCCGTAGGATACCTGTTTTATGGACAATCTGTTTTATCTGCTGAATCAGCGGACCGGCCAACGGAATATGAAACCCGTCTGGAAAAAATTATGGGAACCGTAGGCAGGCTGAATATTTTTGCCATCGGTTTCATTATTCTGGCAGGTGTTCTGTCCTATTGGATTGTCCCCAATTTCATCGTTTACATCGGCAGCCTGGGTATTGAAGCCGTGATTCGGTTCAAATGGTTTTTCCTGGCTCTTGCACTGATTTTTTTTGGAATTATCATATGGATCATATTTTTGCGCTATTTACTCGCCAAACGGACGATTGACACCAAAATGGAAGTGGAAAAATTCCGTCTTCAACTGGAAGCCTCAGGAACGAACACAGAATCTGTTCGACTGATCGGCGAATCGAACCCGCATGACCAGATCAACTGGAACCCGGGTTCAAAACCATCCATCAAGGATACGCCGTAAACCCAATCATCTGGATTACAGGACCTTTGCTATGCAGATCGTTGTTACCCATCGTAACACGGATTTTGATGCGCTTTCATCGCTTGTTGCCGCAACCCTTATTTATCCTGGATCGGTTCCGGTCATTTCAAAAACAGTCAATCCCAATGTCAGACAGTTTCTTTCCATTCATAAAGATGTGTTTCACTTTTATGAACCGGATGAAATCGATATGAATCGGGTGGATCGCCTGATTGTCGTGGATGTCAACTGCTGGGGAAGATTGGGCCGAATCGGCCGGTTGAGTGAAAAACAAGATCTGGAAATACGCCTGTGGGACCATCATCTGATGCCTGGTGATATCGAACCGACCTGGAAACATGTGGAGGAAATGGGGGCGAATATCACCCTGATGATTCGGGAACTGAAAAATCGGAAGATTCAGCTCACCCCGATTCAGGCAACTTTGTTTTTAACCGGAATCTATGAGGACACGGGCAACCTGATGTTTCCTTCCAGTCAGGCTGAAGATGCGTTTGCAGCCGGATATCTGATGGAACAAAAGGCCGATCTGAATATTCTGGGGACATTTCTACGGCCGGCATATGGCGAAAAACAGAAAAACATTCTTTTTGAGATGCTTCAGACTGCGGATCGCATGCGAATCAACGGGTTCAGCGTCAGCATCAACAAGATGGATATTCAGGGGCATGTGGACAGCCTGGCCGTCGTGGTCAGAATGTACCGGGAAATCATGAATGTGGATGCGGCGTTCGGCATATTTATGGACCGGGAGCGTCAACGCGCCATTGTGATCGGACGCAGCAATATCGATGCTATCAACATGGGGTATTTAATGAAAGGCCTGGGTGGTGGCGGACATCCCGGGGCGGGGTCTGCCATGCTGAAAGCCGTCAATTCAGATGCCGTGGAAAACATGATCGTGGATCTGATTCAGGGGAACCAGCAGACATCGGTTCAGATCAGCGATCTGATGTCATTTCCTGTGGTGACCATTTCCTCTGACACCACCATGGAGACGGCGGCTGAAATTCTGCGGGAAAAGGGATGTACCGGTATCCCGGTTCTGGAAGATGGAAATCTGATCGGCATGATTTCCAGAAGGGATTTTAAAAAAAATCAAGTCAAAATCCCGTATGAAATCACCTGTCAAGGCGTTTATGAGCACCAATGTGGTGACGATTGAGCCGGGTAAAAGCCCGATGCAGGCGGCCCGATTAATGGTCAAGCATGACGTCGGGCGGCTTCCGGTCGTTGAAAACGGTAACATTATCGGCATCATCACCCGGTCTGACACCATGACCTATTTTTATGATCTGCTGCCGGATTAGGCCAGTTTTGACTTTTTAAAGTTCATCAAATCATAAACCGGTCATAAACCGGCAAAATACGGTCATAAGCCTGTAAATCCGGTTTATCGGAAGTGGCGGGGATGCTCGCCCCGGGCGAGGCGCTCACTGATTGCATCGATCACAGGCAGGATATTTCCCGCTGATTCAACAATATAATGCGCTCCGGCAGCCTGAAACCGATCCGCGATGGCCGCCAAGCGGTTTGTCCGTTCAAAATCCGGCATCAGATTCATATCGGTATGCGACAACCCCATCTCATTGCCGGTGCGGGTAATCCCGATCGTCCACATCCCGGCATTGAGTCCCTCTTCGATATCGCTGATGGTATCCCCGATTTTTACCATGGCCTCCAGCGGATAGATCTGGAGCTGGATTGCATTGGCGTAGCACATAAAGGGGTAAGGCCGGCCGGCCGGTACATCCGAAGAACATACCACCACATCCGGCGAATATCCGTTTTTTCAGCAGCAGGCGCCAGCACATCCATCATGGGTCGGGTATAGCCCGTGGATGAACCGATACGAATCTTCCTGGCCCGCAATCCGTCCACTGCCTCCAGAATACCGGGAATCATATCGGCATGAGCCGACACGGCTTTGACCATCATGGGTTCTGTACGCCTATAAATGGTATCGATATCGGTATCCGTCGGGATGCGGTTGAACATGGCCAGCCACTGGGCCTTTACCGACGGCAGGTTGCACATGGCGCGGATATGATCTTTTTTTGAAAGCCCCATGAACCGACGCGCTTCAGCAGTCTGTACGGAAACACCAAATTCCTTGAATGTTTTCACAAATACGGCTGCTGGTCCGCGGCAACCATAATCCACTGTTGTGCCGGCCCAATCCAGAACCACGCCCAAAACCGGTCCGGTATAAAATAATCGTTGAGACAGGGGCGTCATGAGCGGTTGATTCATCATAATGTCAGTGTTGAGGCATCTGTGATCATCTGGCGGAGTTGCAGAAATTCCATGTCCGTATGCTCCCGCGGCCGGGGCAGATCGACGTCATAGACCGAAGCCATGCGCCCGGGAAGCTTGCCTTCAAGGCTGACGATACGATCGGCTAAAAAAATGGCCTCATCGATGTTGTTGGTGACAAAAAGGACCGTGCGTTTTTCCGATTGCCAGATGCGCTCGATTTCTTTTTCCATAAAAATCCGGGTCTGAGCGTCCAACTGGCCGAATGGTTCGTCCAGCAGCATGACCTGCGGGTCATTTGCATACGCGCGGGCAATACCCACCCGCTGCTTCATGCCGCCGGACAATTGGTGCGGGTAATGGTTTTCGAATTTTTGCAACCCCACCAGATCGATATAGTGTTGTGCGATTTTCCGCCGTTCCGATTTGGGAATACCATTCAGTTTTGGGCCCATCTCGATATTTCCCATCACGGTCCGCCAGGCAAACAGCATGTAGCTCTGAAACACAAGCCCCCGGTCCGGTCCGGGTTTTGTCACAGTCTGACCGTCCAGAAGCACAGTCCCCTCGGTGGGGGTCTCCAACCCTGCAATAATGCGTAACAACGTGCTTTTACCACATTGACCAGGTCCCAGGATGACCAGAAATTCGTTGTCCCGAACATCAATGCTGATATCCTGGAGGACATGAACCCGCTGAGTTCCTTTCTGAATGAATATCTTGGATATATTTTGACAACTAATTTTCGGGACGGTCATGGTCTTTTCTTTCTTTAAAGTCCCTCGATTTTGCGTTTCCAGGGACAGATCAATGTTTCAAGACCGATGATCAGCAGGGAGGTTGACCAGGCCACAATCGCGATAATGACCATACCGCCAATCACGAGGGACGTATCAGACATTTTCATCCCCTGGACGATAATAAAGCCCAGTCCGGATCGGGATGCCACCAGTTCGGCGGCCAGCACACAAGTCCAGGCGTTGGATAAGGATATCTGAAGTCCGGCAAATATGGCGGGGAAGGAAGCCGGAAAGCTGACCTGAATGATTTCATCCCTGCGTTTTCCCCCGAGAACCTTGACGACATCATATAATTCCGGCTCGATAAGACGGATGCCGTTATACGCATTCAAAAGGCAGGGAACAAACGTTCCGATAACGATGATGAAGATTTTGGAGGGTTCCCCGATACCGAACCAGAGAATTGCAATGGATACCCAGGCAATGGGCGGCATGGGTTTGAAGATGTCGAAGACGGGCTTGACGACAGCATCCACATAAGGGTTTAGCGCCATGAACAGACCCAGGGGAATGGCGATGGCCGAGGCCAGTGCAAATCCGATCAGCACCCGGCTGGTGCTGGCCCAGATATGCCCCCACAGTGTCAGACCCGCCAGCGTGTCTGTCAACATCCGCTCGAAACGCAGGATTACCTGAAGCGGGGAGGCCAATGCGCCTTTAAGTATGCCGCTTTGGGCAACCATATGCCAGACCAGCAGAAACATGACTGTCGAAACACAATAAAGGAAATATTCGTTGGTAATCACGCGGTAAATGGTCATGGGCTTTTTCTCACTGACCGCTTCCTGTATTTCATTGGCAATGGCCCGGTCACCCGTTCCGGCATTTGTGGTTGGTTGTGTCACGGCACTCAATGTTTTTACCTCCTGATACCGGCGAGGAGCCGACGCTCGAGGCGCTCAATCGCATAGCCGATCACGGCACCGACAAATCCCACGCAGACCATGCCCAGGACAACCATTTCTGGCAGCGCCAATCGCCGACCCATGGAGATGAGGTAGCCAAGGCCCTGGTCTGCCGCAAGCAGTTCCGCCCCCACCAGGTTGACCCAGCAGCAGACCAGGGCGATCTGCAACGCGCCAAAGACCATTGGCATGGCAGAAGGGATGCAGAGCTGGATGAAAATCTGCCAGTCGCTGGCACCATACGTACGCGCCATTTGAATGAGGGTCGGGTTGGTCATGCGAACGCCGACAAACGCATTGATGACGCAGGGTACGACCCCTCCCAGAAAGATAATAAAAACCTTGCCTTCGATGCCGATTCCAAACCAGAAAATGGTTAACGGAATCCAGGCAATGGGAGGGATGGGCCGGATGAGCTCGAAGATGGGCCGGACAAGACCCCGGAACACCGTAAACCACCCCATGAGCAACCCCATAGGCAAACCAATCGCCAGGCTCAGCATATATCCGATAAAGGCCTCTTTGCCACTCGTCCAGGCATGGGCAGCAAGGACAGCGCCGTCCGGGTTGGGGTCCGTGAGCTTGACCAGGAACAGTTTGATGACGGCCGACGGTGCGGCCAGCATGGTGCTGGGGACGATTCCGTTATCAACAATCAACTCCCAGGCAGAAAAAAAAGTCACCACGCTGAGGATGGAAAGCAGGGTCAATCTCAGCGGTTTTTTGACTTTTACAGCCTCATAAGCCATTTTAGCTCGCTTTTCTGTAACGATCTGTAACGTAATTTAAAGAAACGTAATACCAGCGTATAGCGTTTGAATCCGGCCAAACCCATGCGGTTCAGCCGGACAAATAATCGGGCACCTGCATTTATTTATCTGTAGGGATGGGGGTTTTAACCATTTTCAGGAACTTGTCGGTCACATATCCGCTCTTGTTGATTTTATCCAGTTCTTCCGGTTTAAAACGGCCCTGGGCCGTGAAGAACTCGGCGATCATGCGCTGCCATTTTGCGGCCGTGCTTTCACCCTTGGATGTATCAAACAACGCGAGCTGTTCCTGAAGGTCCCAGACTGGATGCGTATCGATATCTTTTTTACAGTTGGCCTCGGACATCTCCTGCCCGGCCCAGTCTTTCATGAACTTCTGGTACAGTTTAACCACTTCAGGGCTGCTTCCATGTGCCTTGAGATAATTCACGCCCCGGAGGTATACGCGAAGAAATTTGGCTACGATTTCCGGATTTTTGTCACAGAATTCCCGGTCGCCAACCAGCGTAATGGGCAGGGCAGCGCCTGCTTTTTTGATGTCAGACACCTGTTTCCAACCCTTGTCTTCAGCAGTTAAGGTATAAGGTGCCCAAAGACAGGCCACATCACCCACGCCTTTTTCAAAAGCGGCGATGATCGAAGCCTGGTCCATCTGCTTGATGACGACATCCTTATCTTCGAGGCCCAGTGTTTTGAGCCAGGTGGAGAGGGCATAGTGCGCAGAGGAAACCGTGGTGACGAGAACGGTTTTGCCCTTCACCGCGTCCGGAGAACCCAGTACGTCGGGATAGGTTTTGTTGAAACCCTTGGTTTTCAGAACAGGACTGTCCGGACGAACATAAATGGCATTGGTCAGCGATTCATCATTGCCAAGGCCAATCATGTATGCGTTATACCGTAGCGCACCCACGACCTGTGGAACGCCCCCGGTACCGCCAAGGACCCATTGTTTCGCAGGAAGGGCTTCCATTTGGGCCATGCCGGAATCAAAAAACAACAATTCCAGGTCGAGTCCTTCCTCCTTGTCCCAGCCTTTCTGTTTGGCCAGCCAGGGCATGAAGGTTTCATGTTCGGGCATCCAGCAGGTTTGCAGTTTCACCAGATTCTGTGCCTGAGCCGGCATGATCGAAAATGCCAGCACCACAGCCATGATCAATATACTCAATAAAGTGATTTTTTTCATCTTTACTGCTCCTTTCCGATATTGTTGATTTTCAGGCTGAAAATTCCATACTTCCCGCTGGCGGGTCGTCACCCGACAGCACTTTTTTTTGCAGTGTGTCGCACCTCCTTTGCTGAATATTTACAGAAATTCACATGATGCCGGGTCTTGATTGAACTTACCACCAGCGGATCAGTTCGGTCACCTGCTTGCGGATCTCGACAAATTTTGGATCAATTAATGATCTTGGGCGAGGCAGATCCACAAGGACTTCCGCTTTGATCTGTGTCGGTTTATTGCTGAGTACCAGAATGCGCTCGGCCACATAAACCGCCTCCTCGATGTTGTGCGTGACGAAAAGAACGGTGGATTTGAGGGTTTGCCAGAGCTTGATCAGTTCATCCTCAAGGTAGTATCGCAACTTGATATCCAGTTGACCATACGGTTCGTCCATCATCAACAGATCCGGATCTACCGCAAAGGCCCTGGAAACCGCGATGCGCTGCATCATGCTGGCTGAAACCTGATTGGGAAAAAGATGGGCCGTGTCTGTCAGGCCCACCATCTCGAGAATTTCAGTCAACTTCTTTTCAATCCGGTCTTTGGGAAAATGTTTGACTTCCATGCCATAAGCCACGTTATCCCGTACGGTACGCCAAGGAAGACAGGTCGGTTCCTGGAAAACAAACGCCAGATTATGTTTTTTGGGGTTGGCCACCTCCCCGTCGACATAGATATCGCCCTCGGAAGTGGGTATCAGCTTGGAAAGGCAGTTCAAAAATGTGGTTTTACCGCACCCTGTGGGTCCGACGATCGCCAGAAACTCTCCTTCGGCAACGGTGAAGTTGATATGATCCAGAACCACAAGATCGCCAAATCGCCGGGTCAGATTTTTGACTTCAATTTTGTTTCGTCTGCCTAAGTAGTCTGCCACGGTGAGGACTCCATATGATGTTTTTCCCACGGCCATTCCCCGTTCATGGTACTGGACAGGGAATGGATTTTCTGTTTGGTTTTGGAATGGTCCCGGGTTAACCGGCTACACAGCTTCTAACCGGTCCTGAGACAATGGGTTTAACCGGCTGGTTGTGCCCATCTGCGACATACTGACCAGCAGGTGGCGCAAAACGTACCGTAACGGTTTTGTTCTGGGTGAAGAAATCGATACCATCCTTGCCCTGTACCTTGTCAGTACCGATAAGAGAGCCTTTGATGCCGCCGAAAGGCAAATACGGGTGGGGCGCACAGATGCCGACATTGACACCGACCATACCCACATCCGCTTCTGCAATAAATTTTTCGGTATAATAAAGGTTCTGGGTGAAGATGCAGGCACCATTGCCAAATTCCTGGGCGCGGATCAGGGCGAGTGCATCATCCAGGTCTTTGATGCGGATGATGGACACCACCGGGCCGAAAATTTCTTGCCGGGCAATGGTTCGGCATGGCGTGACCTCAGTAAAGACCGTCGGCCCGACAAAATACCCGTTCCGGTTTTTTTCAGAAACCGTTGGGTTGCGACCATCCAGAACCAGATTACTTCCTTCCTTGATTCCAATTTCAATATACTGTTCAATTTTGGCCTTGGCTCCGGCAGAAATGACCGGTCCCATATAGACCGATGGATCAAATGCATCACCCACCACAACGTTTTTGGAGGCTTCGATAATTTTTTCAACCACTGCATCGTAAATCTCCGGCACTGCAGCCACAATGGACCCGGCCAGGCAGCGTTGACCAGCAGAACCGTAGCAGGAATTGACAAAATTCTCGATAAAAATATCCATCTGAAGGTCTTCCATGGCAACAAGAAAATTTTTTGCGCCACCCAGCAGCATGGCGCGTTTGGCGCCACGGCCACATCCCTGAGCGATTTGTTTGGCAGTGGGCGTCGAGCCGACCAGGCAAACGCCGGAAACCCGCGGATGCTCATACCAGGTTTCCGGTACCTGGCGATTGCCGTGGATAATATTAATCACGCCCTTCGGTAGACCGATCCGGGTGAATATGTCACCCATTTTCTGCATGAAATAAGGGGATTGTGTGCTGGGCTTGAAGACAAAGGTATTCCCCACCCCGATGGCAAATGGAATAAACCAGCCAAAGACCAGAGCCGGAAAATTGAAAGGGGCGACGCCGCCGAAGACCCCGAGGGGGGAGCGGACGACCCTTCCGACGATGTTTCCGGCGATTCCCTCCAGGGCTTCTCCCTGAATCAGGGTGGGGATACTGCATGCGGTTTCGACAATTTGTATGACCCGCTGCACCTCTCCCCGGGCTTCGCTGATGTGTTTGGCCTGGTCGATGGCGATGGCATAGGCCAGTTCCTCAAGATTTTCTTCCATGACCCGCCGCATATCGAAGAGAAATCCAACCCGGCGGGAAACGGACTGTCTTCTCCAGGAATCATAGGCGGCGTAAGCCGATTCAACGGCTTTCAGGGATGTTTCGGTCGAGGCCATCGGAACCTGGCCGATCACGTCCCCAGTGGATGGATTATATAACGGTATCTGATCCGCTGAAGGATCTTCGACCCATTCGCCATCGATAAAATGACGGATATTGATAAAACCCGGTGCGCCCATCATGTCCTCCTGCTGTTTATTTACGACCTGATTCATTTGCGATTCAGATTCTTGAAAGGGGCTTGACAGCTACTGATATCTAATATATTAGATATTATAAATGTGTCAACCCTTTTTTACAGCCCATTGGATTGCGATTCGAATCATGAAAAGAGACTTGACACCCATTGATGTCTGATGTATCAGATATCAATGGGTGTCAGGCTGGTCTAATAGCGTCATGGATGCGTTGGACCTTTTGTCATATTTACCGGAATCGGGCTGCTTGTGTTCAAAATGAAAATTTGGTCAACCGCTGCATGGGAAACAGGCTGCAGCTAACCGGAAGGAGAATGGTATGAACAATCAAACAAACTGGCTGGCGTATGATGTTGACGAGATGGTACGTGGCGACCGGGAGTATTTATGGCACCATATTAAACCCCATAAGGTGTTTGAAACCGCTGAGCAAATGATCATCGTCGAAGGCAAAGGCTTACGGGTCAAGGATATCCGGGGGCGAGAATATCTGGATGCCACTTCCGGTGGTGTATGGAGTGTCATGGTTGGGCATGGAAGGGAGAGTATCGCTGCCGCGGTTTATGAACAGATGAAAACCCTGGGATATTATGCGGGAACCGTGGGCAATATCCCGAGCATCAAATTCGCAGCCAAACTGATCGAATTGATGCCGCATTTAAGCAAGGTTTTCTTCTCCAACAGCGGATCCGAGGCCAATGAAAAAGCCTTCAAGGTCGTCCGCCAGTTGTCCCA
>Ga0351870_1016_pt1 | contig 17388 bp, 20 predicted proteins | sample TotcelFGM3001M11_FD_206785 | JGI IMG/M metagenome (GOLD analysis project Ga0351870, IMG submission 206785) | Enriched cells from coal bed in the Powder River Basin, Montana, United States - Total cells FGM rep2 HSBNCT.FGM.300.1.M11 ... | reverse complement strand
TCCGAGACCGCATTGCCCATGCCGTCGGTGCCCACCAGTACGATCGTCCAGCCCTCCAACCGCGGCTCGCCGTCGTCCAGCCCGTTGCCGTTCAGATCGTGGAACTTGTAGCCGTGGATCGACGTCTGCAGGAAGTTGCCGAACGCCAGGCCGTCAATCAAAACCTCAATCTGGCCGTCCAGCAGCGGCTCCGCCTGACCGAGATACGCTACCACTTCCTGGCCGCTGTCGAGCGTGAACGTGGTCCCGCCCGCCGTTTGCGTCCAACCTACCTGCAACTGCTCGCTGATCGTGTACGTCCCCGGCGCCAACTCGGTGAACTCGTACTCGCCGTTGCTGTCTGTCAACGTGCTGTCCGAGACCGCATTGCCCATGCCGTCGGTGCCCACCAGTACGATCGTCCAGCCCTCCAACCGCGGCTCGCCGTCGTCCAGCCCGTTGCCGTTCAGGTCGTGGAACTTGTAGCCGTGGATCGACGTTTGCAGGAAGTTGCCGAAGTCGACATCTTCCACTGCCCCCTCCATCGGCACAGTGACTAAATGGAAGCGACCGAAGCTGTCACTGGTCGCCGGGAACGAGTTCGTCCAGCCGCCCTGGACGAGTTCCCGCACCTTCCAGATGCCGGGAACGACTCCTCCGATTGTGTAGGTTCCGCCAACAACGGTTACCCCCATCGGCTCGCCTGGGTCCAAAAGACCGTTGTCGTTGTAGTCCACGTACACTGTCCACCCCGCCAGACCCGGCTCACCGGCATCCTGTACCCCGTCCCCGTCGAGGTCGTGGAACTTCATCCCTTGGATCGCGTTCTCCGTGAAATTACCGAAGGCCAACCCGTCGATCACGATCTCGGTCTGGCCGTCCAGCAGCGGCTCCGCCTGACCCTCAATCGCCACCACTTCCTCGCCGCTTTCCAGCGTGAATGTGGTCCCGCCGGTTGTCTGCGTCCAGCCCACCTGTAACTGCTCGCTGACTGTGTACGTGCCCGGTGCCAAGCCGAGGAAGGCGTACTCGCCGTCAATGTCCGTCAGCGTGTTGGCCGAGACCGCATTGCCCTGGCCGTCGGTGCCATCCAGCAGGATCGTCCAGCCCCCCAGCCGTGGCTCGGCGTCGTCCTGCCCGTTGCCGTTCAGATCGTGGAACTTGTAGCCGTGGACCGACGTTTGCAGAAAGTTGCCGAACGCCAGGCCGTCGGTCAAGACCTCGATCTGGCCGTCCAGCAGCGGCTCCGCCTGACCCTCAATCGCCACTACCTCCTCGCCGCTTTCCAGCGTGAACGTGGTCCCGCCGGTTGTCTGCGTCCAGCCGACCTGCAGTTGCTCGCTGACTGTGTACGTGCCCGGCGCCAAGCCAAGGAAGGCGTACTCGCCGTCAATGTCCGTCAGCGTGCTGGCCGAGACCACATTGCCCTCGCCGTCGGTGCCATCCAGTAGGATCGTCCAGCCCTCCAGCCGTGGCTCGGCGTCGTCCTGCCCGTTGCCGTTCAGATCGTGGAACTTGTAGCCGTGGACCGACGTTTGCAGGAAGTTGCCGAACGCCAAGCCGTCGGCCAAAATCTCGATCTGGCCGTCCAGCAGCGGCTCCGCCTGACCCTCAATCGCCACTACCTCCTCGCCGCTTTCCAGCGTGAACGTGGTCCCGCCCGCCGTTTGCGTCCAGCCGACCTGCAACTGCTCGCTGATCGTGTACGTCCCCGGCGCCAACTCGGTGAACTCGTACTCGCCGTTGCTGTCTGTCAGCGTGTTGACCGAGACCACATTGCCCATGCCGTCAGTGCCATCCAGTAGGATCGTCCAGCCCTCCAACCGCGGTTCGCCGTCGTCCAGCCCATTACCGTTCAGATCGTGGAACTTGTAGCCGTGGATCGAGGTTTGCAGGAAGTTGCCGAAGTCGACACCTTCCACTGCCCCCTCCATCGGCACAGTGACTAAATGGAAGCGACCGAAGCTGTCACTGGTCGCCGGGAACGAGTTCGTCCAGCCGCCCTGGACGAGTTCCCGCACCTTCCAGATGCCGGGAACGACTCCTCCGATTGTGTAGGTTCCGCCAACAACGGTTACCCCCATCGGCTCGCCTGGGTCCAAAAGACCGTTGTCGTTGTAGTCCACGTACACTGTCCACCCCGCCAGACCCGGCTCACCGGCATCCTGTACCCCGTCCCCGTCGAGGTCGTGGAACTTCATCCCTTGGATCGCGTTCTCCGTGAAATTACCGAAGGCCAACCCGTCGATCACGATCTCGGTCTGGCCGTCCAGCAGCGGCTCCGCCTGACCCTCAATCGCCACCACTTCCTGGCCGCTTTCCAGCGTGAATGTGGTCCCGCCCGCCGTTTGCGTCCAACCTACCTGCAGTTGCTCGCTGACTGTGTACGTGCCCGGCGCCAAGCCGGTGAACTCGTACTCGCCGTCAATGTCCGTCAGCGTGTTGGCCGAGACCACATTGCCCTGGCCGTCGGTGCCATCCAGCCGGATCGTCCAGCCCCCCAGCCGCGGCTCGCCGTCGTCCAGCCCGTTGCTGTTCAGATCGTGGAACTTGTAGCCGTGGACCGACGTTTGCAGAAAGTTGCCGAACGCCAGGCCGTCGGTCAAGACCTCGATCTGACCGGGCAGTAACGTGCCCGCCTCACCGGCATACGCCACCGCTTCCTGGCCGCTGCTGAGCGTGAACGTCGCCCCGCCGAGGGTTTGGGTCCAGCCAATCTGTGTTTGCTCGCTCACCGTGTATGATCCCCAAGCCAAGCCGGTGAAGGCGTACTCGCCGTCGCCGTCGGTCTGCGTGCTGACCGAGACCGGATTGCCCAGACCGTCGGTGCCGACCAGCAGGATCGTCCAGCCCTCCAACCGCGGTTCGTCGTCGTCCTGGCCGTTGCCGTTCAGGTCGTGGAACTTGTAGCCGTGGATCGAGTTCAGGGGCACGACATCCCCATTGTCATCAATCTCGAGGCCGCCGCTGTAGCCGGGGCCGCCGTTGCCGGGGCCGTCGATCGGGCAGACGTTGCTGATGGTGTTGGTATCCAGCGTCACCGCGCCCGTTTGCGCCAAGGCTCTGCCGTTCAGAATGGTTGCGGCGGTGGTGAGAGTGATGCTCTCCAAGGCGAGAATATTTCCTTCGAACGAAGTGCTGGTACCCAGCGTGGCAGAACTGCCGACCTGCCAGAACACGCCAAGGTCGGAGCCGCCATTGGAACCGAAATTGATCACCTCGACGGTCGAGGCGCTGGCGGTCGTGAGCGTGCTGCCGATCTGGAAAACCCAATAGGCATTGTTGTTGCCCTCCGCGTCGAGCGTAAGGGTTCCCGTCAACTGAGCCGACGTGTCAAAATGATAGACGCCCGGCGTGAGTGTTTGTCCACCCAAATCCTGACCAGTCAAGTTGCTGGTGAACGGCATGGCTGCCAGACCAAGATATGCCGTGGTGGTATCGATCTGCGCCTGATCCGCGACATCATGACTGATGTAGATCGTCCCGTCGACGAGCCCCGGCCCAGCGACCAGGCCCGTTGATCCCGGACCTTCCACCACCGTGTTGGCCGGTGGAATTGCAAAGCCCGTGATCGAAGGCCCCGGGTAGACACCCGTATCCCCGGTGATGGTGGTCGGGCCGGTATTGGTCACCGTCGAGGCCCCCAGAACCGCGAAATCTTCCGCCGTGCCCAGAATGCTGGCGAGCATCCGGCGATCCTCCAGGAGCATGAACCCCAGCGGCCGGGTCAAGCGGCTGGTGACCGGCGTCCGGCGGGTGCGTTTGTGGGACTTGGATTTTCCGAACAACCCGGCGGATTTTTGGCAAAACATGGCATGCCCCCCTATCTGGAATGGATTGGCTCCCAAGAACAAAAAAAGCCGGCGTGGCGGAATACCCCGGGGTATTCCGCCACGCCGGCCTACTCGTTAACAAACCTCCCGGAAACACCGGGTTGTTCTTTACCTAGTCGTCCGACCAAATTGCTGGTAAAGCTGCGATCGCGTGTGCCGCAACTCTTTCAACTTGAGTTATTATCTCACACCGACGCAGGAAAGGCAATGCAACGCTTGCCTTTCTTGGCACCGCTGCCGTCAATCACGATGGTCTGCCATTATCTGCCGTACCTCCCCGGGGGGCGCACAGCGCCGGTTGAAAAGCTGTTGCTCAAGCATCGAGTCGGCAGCCGTCAGAATCGACAGCCCAACCCTCGAAATGCGTTCATTCCTGGAGCCGGATCGTCACGCGGACCACGCCTTCGTCGGTGACCGTCTCGGTGTTCAGGCCCGAGCGGTGAAAAATCTTCAACATGCCGCTGTTCTCGGGCAGCACGTCGGCGTGAAACTGGCGGATGCCGGAACGGCCGGCGATCTCGGCCAATCGCTGGAACAAATGGGTGCCCAACCCTTGACGCTGCCAGTCGTCGCGAATGACGAACGCCATCTCGGCGGTTCGCGTGTCAGGCAACGTCAGGTAGCGGCCGACTCCGATGATCTCCGCATGCCCGCCTTCCCCGTGCGTCACGACCAGGGCCATTTCGGCGTCGTAGTCCACGTTGCAGAACACCTGCAACCGGTTGTGTGGCAGCGACTTGAGCGTGCCGTGATACCGCAGGTACTTGGTCTGTTCGCTAAACGAGTAAAACATGCCCTTGATCATGGGCTCGTCGTCCGGGCGGATGGGACGCACCACCAACTCCCGGCCGTCGGCCAGCGTCAATTTCTTTTCCAGTTCCGCCGGGTACGCTTTCGCGGTCAGCAGGATTTGATTCGCGTACACCAAGCTGCGACGCTTGGCCGCGTGCAACAGATCCGAGCGGAAATCGGGGTGCGCGATCGAGATCAGCGACATGGCGCGCTCCCGCATGCTCTTGCCATGCACGTAGGCCACGCCGACCCGATGAAGACGCGGTTTCCCGCCTTGATGCGCTTCATCGCCGCCGCGGCGGGCACGAGTTTCCTCCGCTATGTTTCACGCCAACCTGTGGTCATGTTGCCTCTCCGATTGTTGCGTACAGACACTGCTCAAGCCGCTCGGACTGACCACATTCACCAGGTTTTTGGAAGAGAAACCCCCCATGAGGTCCGTAAACGCGGCATGCACCGTAGGCCGCCATGACAATACCAGCGGCGATTCCCGGTAAGCGAAAGATGCGTTTCGCGATCGTTCCCGTTCGTCTCCTATTTCAGGGACTTTTTGACCTTGTCGACGACCTTCGTCGCGGCTTGCTTGACTTTGCCGACCGCCTGGTCGGCCTTTCCTTCGGCGCGAAGTCTGTCGTTTCCGGTCAGCGCGCCCGCAGCTTCCTTGATTCGGCCTTTTGCCACATCTGTCTTGCCACTCATGATAGTGACTCCTGTTCCTAGAGGTTGTTGCGTAACATCGAACTGGTTATCGAACTAGTCAACGAGCTTGCTACGGCTCGGAAGGTAAAAGACGAGGGACAGACGTGTCTTCTCCTGGCTTACGCGCCTCTGCGGCGATAATAATAGCCGCCGCCCCCGCCGAACAACATGAGTAATACAACGATCAAAAGGACCAACCCAAGAGTACTCATTATTCTCTCCTCACTTTGGTTAAGACCAGGCCGGCTTCGGCCCCAAAACTGTTCCCTTTACTGCGCGTGATGCCGTCTTCGGAAGACGCTGCCTCCGAAGAAGGACAGGACCGCAAGAACGAGGAAGACGAAGAAGACAATCTTCGCCAATCCCACGAACGAGCCTGCCAGGCCTCCGAAGCCTAACAAGGCAGCGATCAGAGCGATGACAATCAAAAAAACAGCCAACTGTAACATGGCCAATTCCTCCTTCGAGAAACCGCTGGGTTCGCTTCGCGAATGACCAGCCAAATTTGCGACCATCGTGGCAAGAACAAAAAAACCGACGTGTCCGAACACCCAGAGGTATTCGACCACGTCGGCTTACTCGTCAACAGGCCCCCCGGCATTGCCGGGCTGCCCTTCATCTAGTCATCCGACGACTGTTACTCACTTCACCACGTGAGCCTTCGATTCATTACGTCAACTCAACCCTCATCTTATTCTACGGCTTGCAACGACGCGGACAAGGGCAGCGCGGAACTTCTTTGAGCGTAACCTGGCGATCCATCACGACCCAATGGATTACGCACCCGTCGTGACGAGCACCGCGTTTTCTTTCGCTTCCGGACGCGCACCGCGGTGTGTGGCGTAGACCCGTGTGAACTCTGCGCCAAACAGCACGGCCTGCGAGGAATAGTAGACCCACAGCAGGACGATCACGACCGAACCGGCCGCTCCATAGACCGACGTGACCCCGGCCACGGCCAGGTACCAGCCGATCAAGTGATTTCCGAGCAAGAACAGCAGGCCCGTGGCGCCCGCGCCGACCCACACGTCGCGCCAGGCAATCTTGACGTCGGGCAAAACGCGGTAGACCAGAGCGACGGCCAGAGCGAGAAACGCCCAGGAGACGAAGAACGTCACGGGCCACCCCAGCGGAAGCCCTTCGAGCATCAGCGCCGAGGGCAGAATCCGGCCGATCGCGGAGAGTGCCGCCGTGACCAGCAGGGCCGCCAGCAGCAGGGTGCTGGTCCCCAAGACGGTCAGGAACGATCCAAGCCGATCCCGCAGGACGCCTCGTAATCCTCGCCTCGGTTGAGACCCCACTCGCCAGACCGCGTTGAGCGCACTTTGCAACTGGCTGAAAAAACCGGTAGCGCCGAACCCAAAGAAAACAATGCTCAAGATCGTCGCCGGAACGCTCGAACCGCTCCGGTAGGCACGCCGCGAGGTGGTTTGCACGGCCGCGGCCACGGTGGGACCGACGGAGCTTTCGATCTCCGTGGTCAACCGGCCTTGCGCCGCCTCGGGGCCGAACACCAGGCTGGCCGCGGTAAAGGCCAGCACCATCACCGGCGCAATCGAGAAAATGGCGTAAAAGGCCAGGGCGGCGCCGATCTCAAACGCGTTGGACCGCCACCAGGCGAGCCACGTCTGCTTCAGCAGCCGCCCGATCTGCCTACCCGCTGGATAAAGGGCGCGGAGCCTCACCATGGTTTGAGTTTCCAGCCGAGCACGAACCCGATGCCGAAGCACCAGAGGGCCAGGATTTCGGGCCGCTCGCGCCCGTATTCGCGAAAATGTTCGAAAGCGCTCTTGGCTGTTTCCGCGAGATCTTCCGTTCGCTGCTGGGTTTCGTTCTTCAATTCCGGGACGACAGATTCTTTGGTCGACGATGCCATGTCAAACTCCTTGGTTAAGTAACGGCTGCATCAGGAGGCGGATCTGTTGTTGAGCTTCCGCCAGCGTTGCAACCACGTGAATGTCAGGACCACAGCCGATGCGTTCTTTCGCCTTGTTCAGGTCGCCTTGTGCGTACCACAATCCCACCACCAGATTCCCTTCCGGAACGCGACCACGAAGTCGCTTGCACAGGGCGCGAGCATGCATCATGGCGGCGGGTGGCATGGCGGAAATGCAGACCACTTGGGGTTTGCGCTGCCGGACCAGAGCGATCAAGTCGTTGGCCGCAGAGGGAACCGGGGCGGTCTCGGCGTCGCAACCCGGCAGATCGACTAATTGCGACAGCATCAGGCCGGCGATTTCATCCGCCTCGTTACGGGCGGGCAGGCAAAGAACGCAACACAGCCCTGCCTGATCGGCTGCAACCGCCGGATGGGAATCCCCGACGGCCTCGTTCTGGCTCTCGCTGCCCTTGGTCGCCGGCATTTCCTGCCGGCGCTCACCTTGCTCTTGAACGATCTCTCTTACGCTCTGCAGAATGTACTTATGCCTGTCTTCGCTGAAATCGCCGCGTCGCCACTGGGTTTCGGACAAAGCCAGTGCCGAAATCAACATCGTGTCGTAGACTTCGACGATCGGCATGTTCGCGCAATAATCCTCCACCAACTCGGCGGCTTCCTCTTGATCGCCCGCCACCAACCGCTGATAGACGCGTTTCGCAGGCTCAAAGACCGGCTCGTTGCCCAGCAGCACGTCTAAAAAGGACAATTGCGGAACGTGCTTGCCGATCACCAGCAGGCACACGGTCAACGGGGTCGCCAGCAGCAGCCCGACGACGCCCCACAACCATGTCCAAAAGACCGCCGCCACCAACACCGCTACCGCCGACACGCCGGTTCTCTTGCCATACAGCCACGGCTCCATGACGTTGTTGCTGAACAGTTCCAGAACCACAAACAGCCCGATCGACAGCAGGGGCGCTAGCCAGCCGGTCGAGATGGCCATCGCCAAGCCGATCGGCATCGCGGCCGCAATCCAGGGGCCAAGGTAGGGAATGAACCTCAAGGTTGCGGCCAAAATCCCCCACAGAACGGCGTTTGGCAAGCCGATCAGGTACAGCCCGATTCCCACCGCGGTCCCATACGTCGCATTGATGAACAAGAGCATGGAAAGGTAGCGGCTGACCCGCGTGCCGGCGTCTTCCAACATCTGCGTGGTCACGGTCACCTGGTCTTTTCCGATCAGGTGGATGAAGCGATCGCGCAAGTCCTCGCGGCGGATCAGGAAGAACACCACGAGCACGATGACGATGCCGGCCGAGGCGAATCCCCCCAACACCGTGCCGAACACTCCACCGACGACTTCCAGCGGGCTCGCCGGCGAAGAAATCACGCGTACGGAGTAGGGGCGTTCACGGCTCCCCGGCAACTCCTGAGGGCCTTCGAGTTCCGGGAGGTTCTGCCCGATGTCCTGGCTGGCTTTTGTCACCTTGCTCAGCGCGGAGATCGCGTAGGCATTCGCCGAATGGAGTTTCGCCTGCAGATTGGCCTGGTACTCAGGCATCTTGGGGGCCAGATCGTTCATCTGAGCCACGGCAATCCAGACTAACAGGCCCAGTGCCGCGAAGCCCAGGACGGCCGTCACCATCACCGCCGGGATGCGAGGCAGATGGTGCCGTTCCAGCCAGTCGCACACCGGACTCAGCATGAAGCTCAGCAGTACGGCCAGCGTCAAGGGAACCAGCAGTTCCTTCGCCAGATACAGGGCGGCCACGACCACGGCGATGGATGCCAGCATCCACGTTGATTTGACAAATTGGTCCGAGGGTGTCATGGCCGCCATCTCCGACGATTCAGCGACTCATCCAAGCCCAGAGGCGACCAAGCAGCAAGCCGACACCGGCCGCGATCAATACGGACTTGAGCGGCTGCTGCCGGACGGATTGCTCGAACGCAGTCACGACACTTTCAACTTGGCCCTGGCCTTGTTGATAGTACCCCGCAGCCTGCTCGCGCAATTGCCCGAGCTTCTCCTGGGCAGCGTCCGCGGCGATGTCGCCCATTTCCCGAATGTCTTTCGTCACGACCGCCGCCTGTTCGCCAAGCCGATCACTCGTAGTGGACATACCTGTTCTCCTTGCAAAAGGTTCATCAACCATCGTCAACGTGCTGTGACTGGATCGGTGGCGAGCCCTTCAAAGCGAGCTTGATCCAATTCAGATTGCGGATCCATTCTTCCCGGGAACGCCGAAAAACACGTCCGATACCGCGGAGTTGGGACCACCCCACAACTCCCAGGGCCACCGCCGTGATGAAGCCGCCTGCCGCCGCGATCGAAAAAGCCGACGTTCGCGATAGGCCGGCAACCCGGATCAGGATTTCCGCCACCAGCAGCAGCGCAATCGGTACCGTGCCGAGGGCGACAATCCCTGCGACCAGCAACAGCACGAGAGGGACCAGCAGTCCTTTCATGCCTGCGCGGTAATCGTTCCTGACCAGCTCGAACTGCAGCTCGGCGAGCGACACAATGTCGTGCGTCAGGTCGCCCATGCCCTGGGCGACTCCGTTCGGCGGTGTCGGGGTCGATCCGTTGTTTGCGTTCATCGTCGTTTCACCCACCATCCGAGTGCGATTCCGAAGGACAGTGCCGCCGCCAGGCAGATCGCTGGCCGTCGGGCCACAAACTGTTCGATCTCCCGGACAATCTGGGTTGCTCTCTGGCGAGCCAGGTCAACCGCCTCGCCATTTTCCAGCCCAGACCAGAATCGGCTCGGGCTGTTGTTCGATAGCTCAGGACGTGGAATTTGAATCATGATCAATTGTCCCCGGAGGGCTCGTTGTTCCCAGTAATCTTCCGGCTCTCCGGCCCAAGTAGGCGGTTCCTTCGCGAAAGGCCACACTGACCACGGTCGCGACAAGCGACTCGAGCCAGCCGCGCGTGGCAGGCGCGGAATGAACGACCTGCTGGCCGCCGTTGGCCCATTCGGCCGGAGTGGCCAAACCGGTATGGATCCCCGAAGCCCGCTTCGGCACGATCAGAAACCCCAACGCGGCCGCCGTCCCCAAACACACCCAGGGATAGGTCTTGACGTAGTACTTCCAGTCGACCATGCTGCGGGCACTTGCGGAAACGTCTTCCAGACCCTGGTCGATATCGCAACGAATCCCCTGCATCCGTGCTCGCACGCCGTCATCCCGCGGTAAATCGTTCATGATCGGTCTCCTCTGCTCGTCCACGGAGCGCGGTTCTTGACACGCCTCATCGGGAACGCAGCAGCAACGCCATCACCACCCCAGTGATCACTCCTGCTCCGAAACACACCACCAGCGACTGTGCCGGCCGCTCGCGGACGAAGCGCTCCGTTGCGTCATAACCGGCGCGCACCTGATCACCGGCTTGCCTGGCCGTATCCTGCACGGCCTCGGCAGCGTGCTGGGCGTAGCCGCCTACCGCGCCGGCCGCCGTGCCGATCGCCGAAGCAGCACTACCGGACACTTGTTCCAGGTATTGTTCAATCGCTTCGCGAGCTTCGCCCGTCTTCCGCTGAATGATGCCGACAATCTGATCCGCCTCGCCACGGAGCTGCGGTAAATCTTCGTCGGTCAACTGCCCCCATTTCTGGCGCAGCTTGCCCTTGATCTCGTTCCAGTTGCCCTCAAGAATCTGTTGGTTCGTCATCATATCTCCTTTTGCAGGCATCCTTTCTTCCTCCACTCGCTGAAAACGAAAAAAGCCGACGTGGCGGAACACCCAGAGGCGTTCGACCACGTCGGCTTACTTGTCAACGAGCCCTCCGGCACAGCCGGGTTGCTCTTTGCCTAGTCATCCGACAAATTTAACTTCGGGCAGAGCCGCTTCTTGTTGCGTCACCTCGGCTCCACCTACCATGCATTGTAGGGCGAGGAACGGGGAAGGCAAGTGGACGGATGGTTTCGCGTTTGGTATGATCTCGGGGCGAATGGCTCGCAGGAACGGTTGTTGGTGTTCTGCCCCCGAGTGCGGTTTTCGCCCCCGAGGTCATCCAACGCCGTCCGGGGACACGTTCGAGACAGGACAGACACGTCGAGGCCACGATGAAGACACTGGGCGAAATTGAATCTGCCATCTGTGAAGGCATTACCCGCTTTGAGCAGGATTACATGGGTCGGGGCCCCAAGGACATTCGCGCCCACCTGCTCGGCGATCTCTTGGTGGTCCGCCTGCAGGGCGTGCTGACCGCCGCCGAACAACATCTGGTCAAGTCGCTGCCGGCAGAGAAGGGGCGAGACCTGCTCAAACAAGTCCGCACCCACCTGATCGAAACGGCGCGGCCGGTGATGGAAGCCATGGTCCACGAGATTACCGGCGTCAAGGTGCTGACCCTGCACCACGACATCAGCACGGTCATCGGCGAGGAGGTCGTGCTCTTCACCCTGGCCGAAACGCCGACGATCCGCGAGGCAAAGAGAAAATAGGGTTGCGGGTCCGAGATCGGGCGCGAACAGGCGGGCAACCCCGTCGCGGAGCTTGCGGCGCAGGCCTCGTCCGTCCATACCGCGACATGTTCTGCGCACTTCGGAGGAATTTCGCCGCCGACACCACAAATGCACAACCGTGCCCGTCACCAGGCGTCAGGCCTCCTATCCCCCCGCACCGCCGTACGGTGGATTCTCCACTCGTTCTCCGTTCATCGCTTCCACGATGTCCGAGACCCGAATCATCGGCACCGTCCACCACGCCACACGCGGGCTGCGATCCCGCTTGGCCCGTTGTCGCGGCGACCATGTCGCCTGAATCTCGTCACAGGACCGCCGAATGTCCATGGGGGTCGGTTCATAGGCACCACCTCGAAACGCCTGATTTTTTCGCTTCGCAATCATGTTTCTCACCTGTACATCTTGAGAATTTGTTCCCTTGATAAGCTGTGCGCCCGGCAACGGGCGGCCACCACGCTGCTTGCTGAGCGTGCTGGCATGTTCACACCGTTCCGCTGTCATAAGACCGTCGAAACGATCAAAACTCTTGCGATGCATCGCGGAAGGCTTGGTCCAATTCGTCCCAGGCCGACTGGGCACCTTTCTGGACGTCCTTCCAAGCCTCGGCGCTCGATGCGCCGATCTCAGCCAGCTTGACGCGAGCCGCATCCCGTTTTGTTTCCAGGTTGGCCATCTTCTGTTCCCAATTGGCCTTGGCCTCGTCCTTCAACTCGCTGCCTTTCTCGCGGAGCTTGGCGATTTCGGCGTCCGATTGTTTGAGTTGGGTTTCAAGCTTCGTCTGGAATTCTTCCTTGGTTTGGCGGGAAAACTCGACAACCGTTTCAGCGGCCTGGCCGGCATCGCGGCGTACGTCCTCGGACGTGACCTTTTCGGGCGTCCGATCCACGGGTTTTTGTTCGCACCCGAAAACCGCGACCAACCCGGCCAGCGTCAACCTCCAAGCAAATCGGGACATCATAAAGCCTCCTTCTGGGCAGGGGGGGATTCGAGCCATCCTGTTCCGAGAGGTTGTTACACAACATCGGACCGGTCCATCCGCTTCGTTCCTGCTGATTGCGGCCACGAGCGGGCCGCCGAGCGCAATAAAAAACCGACGTGGCGGAATACCCTGAAGTACTCGACCACGTCGGCTTACTCTTCAACGAGCCACCCCGCTACGGCTGGGTTGCCCTTTATCTAGTCATCCGACGACTTGAAATCACATCGTCACCCAGCGGAGCCGCGTTCCAATTCACCGCGAGTCCACTCGACAAGATATTATAAGGGTCGAGGCTGGGAAAGCAAGGGGACTGTTGTCTGACGTCCGCGTTTGGGAGCTTTTTTTTGTGGAAAAAGAGATGGCGGACGGAGCAGATTTGTGTCCACCTCGTCAAAGAATTTGCGAAGAAGTCGTCCTCTTCGGCTTGTCCGAACCGCCGCGCTTCCAGTAGGCACCCAGGGCAGTCTTGTCGGCGATTCCGACGGCGCTTCGCCTCCTCGTCTGAAGCGGGAAGGGGACCCTGATCTTTCAGACTCCCGTTAGCTCGGCCGGTTTGCGAGCTTGGAGCGCCGGCGGATTATCGGTTAACGCGGCCATCGCCTCGTGCGTGCTTAGGAACACGTGATCTTCACCTAACTCGCTGATCAGGCCAGCTCGGCAAAGCTGGTCCAATACCGGACCTTTTACGTCCGCCAAATGAAACGCAACGCCGGCGTCGCGTAGTCGCTCGATAAGTTCACGAAGCGTTTCCACCGCGCTCGCGTCGACGTAGTTGATAGTCCGCGGGCAAGTTCCCCGAACACTTGATACGGACGTTCGGATCGGTCAAGATCGATGCCCAGCAGATGCTTTGCCTGGCTGAAGCCAATGATCAACGCCGCGGCGCTGGTAAATCCAGAAATGACGGGGTGGCTGAGGAAGTTGACGAGGAATCCCAGACGGGCGATCCCCATCGCCACCTGCAGGAGGCCGACGAGCAGGGCCAGAAATAGAGCGAAGTTCACGTAGTCGGCTGCGTCCCCGGTGGCTAGCGGAGCCAATACGCTGGCCGTAATCAAAGAAACCATGGCCACCGGCCCGACCGCCAGAACTCGGCTACTCCCCAGCAGTGCGTACAGCAGGAGCGGCAGGATGCTGGCGTAAAGACCGACCTGGGGTGGCAATCCGGCGAGCATGGCGTACGCCATGCTCTGCGGCACGAGCATGATCGCCACAACCGTGCCGGCCGTAAGGTCGCCCACAAGGTCGTCGCGTCGGTACCGAGGCAACCATTCGACGATTGGTAGGAAACGCGTAATTCGCGAGCCGCTCGCAAGTTCCCAGTGGTCTGTCCACGCGGCAGACGGCTGTTCGGGTTTCTGGCTTCGCTTGCTCGTTACCATAGCTCGATCTCACCTGCTCGTTTCTTTCCGGCCGAAGGAGACAGCCCCCGTGAACGGTTACGAACCCGCGGCAGTTCGACCACGCACGCCGTTTGTGAACGTCCTCCCATCGCCGTCAGGGCGTTGGATCGACGAAAATGTGAATTGCGGCCAGTAGAAGAACCAGCAAAATCACCATGACGGGAACCAACACGCCCGGTGTCAGGTTCAACACGCGGTCAAGAGTCAGCACGCCGCGATCGCCCCAGCGATTCACCGTGCGAGCAAGAAAGCCCGACGCTTCCGCGAAGACGTAGGACCCGACCATCAGGCCGAGAATGACGGCGATGGCATCGAAGTTGCCTTGTCCCAAGGCCGCCGCGCCGGTACCTGGACAGTAAGCTGCCAGGCCAAAGCCGATGCCGAAGAGAATCCCGCCCAGCGTATTGGCTCCGTAGCGGGTGGGTTTGATGTGCAGCTTGACCAACCCGGCAGTGTGGAGCGCATAGATTCCGATCATGCCCACGACCACAGCCGACAGCATCACCTTCACGACCGTGAAATCCTCCAGCAAAAGCATGCCGATCAGGACCTCGTACTTCGCGACGCCGCCTTTCTGTAGCAGAAAGCCAAAGATCACGCCGAAAAGGAATCCAAGTCCAAGCTGGGCTGCTCGGCTTTCCGGCGGACCGGCCGGCTGGGGACCGTCGTTCATGGTCGGGTTCTTGGTTTCATCTTGTGCCATGATTTCACCACTTTTCTTCAGGCGTAGAACATAAGCATCGCGGTGGCAATTCCGCCGGCGAAGAAGCCCAGCAGCGCGATCCACGAGCCGACGGAGAGTTGCATCGCGCCGCTGATGCCGTGGCCGCTGGTACAACCGCCTGCCATCCGCGCGCCAAAGGCCATCAGGCCGCCGCCGAGAAAGCTCACGGCCACCCTCAACCAGACGCTTTCGCCGAATCGTTCCGCCCACATCGGCGGCAGCCATCGGCCCGTGATTTCGCCACCGCTCCATGCCGCCAGGAACGACCCTACGATCACCCCGATCACCAGCGCCACTTGCCAGTCGATCTTGGAAGCTTTCTTTTCTGCGTAGAAATGCAAGGAATCGGTATGCCGCGGGGCGATCAGCCGGCCGATCAGTCCGGCAACGTTGGCAAAGGCGGTTGACGCGCCGAGTGGCTTGGCACTGAAGTAAAACGTGCACATGCTGAGCACGCCGATCAACACCCCCACCAGGTACGGCGACCAGGCAGGGCCCGTCGCGCCCGGGTCAACTGGCCCGCTTTGCGCGAGGGCAAGCATCGGCGTCGCGACGATCAACCCGATAGCGTGAAGCGCGTTGCGACGAGACATTTTCAACTCCTTCATCGTCTGTTTGAAACAGCAGCGGTTTTCGAGTGAAGGATGTTCTGACGGCCTGCTGCTGTGGCTGTCGAGGGCGCCCAAAGCAGTTCCTCACCCTCCCCGTCACGTCAGTCTTCACGAACCACCTGACACTCCACGTGGGAGCATGCCGACATCGATCCGAGACAAGTTTCGACCGGCTCAACGCCCTGGCGTCTTAGGAACGCCGCCGCGATCATTGCCCGCTGACCGCTCCTGCAAACCGTGGTGATCGGGTGGCTTTTTGGGATCTGACCGAGCTTCGAGGGCAAATCGCCCACGTAGATGTGAACCGCGCTGCGAAGATGGCCGGACTCGAATTCCTCCTTGCTACGCACGTCCAGCAGTGTGAAGGCATCGCCCTTGTCAAGCCGTTGTTCCAGATCCGTGATGTGAATGGCCTCGATCCTGCCGTAGCGCCGTCCGCTCGTCTCCCAGGCGTGAAGCCCTCCGGCCAGGAAGCCATCGACCTTGTCGTAGCCAATCCTGGTCAAGCCGAGCACGGCCTCCTCGATCTGACGGTAGTCTTCGACGACCAAGCCGAGCGGCTTGTCGTAAGCGAGAAACATTCCGCCAAAGGCGGGCAGCATGTCAAGCGGAAGGGAGAAACTTTTCGGCACGTGAGCGCCCGCATAAGCCTCGGGACTGCGGACATCAACCACGAGCATCCCGTCGTCCACGGCCTGTGCAAATTCGTCCGGAGATAAAGGCTTCGGGATCGGCAATTGGTCCAGCGGCGGAGCACCCTCCAGGTTGTACTTTTCCATCTGCTTGAAGTAAGGAGGCTGGAAGTGCTCTTCATTGACCTTGAAGCGAATGAACTCTTCCCGACCCGTCTTCTGCAACACAGGGTTGTGCTTTCGCTCGTAGCCAAGTGTCGAAAAGTTACGTTCGGCGATGCCGGAACCACACACCGAGCCCGCCCCGTGAGCAGGCCACAGGAGCACATGCTCGCCCAACGGCAAGAGCTTCTGAAAAATGCTGTCGTAGAGCATGCCCGAGACTTCTTCAGCACGATCGGGGTAGAAGTCGGTCCGGCCCACATCGCCGATGAACAGGGCGTCGCCGGTGAAGACACCCAGCGGGTCATCGCTGAACGCCAAGTCGCGATAGACGATCGAGATGCTCTCCATCGTATGGCCGGGTGTGTGGAGGATCGAGAGCTTGACGTTGCCCAGTTGGAACTCGTCACCCGCGTTCACCGGGTTGCCGTATTGAAAGTCGAGCTGACTGCCATGGTAGATTTCCGCTCCGGTGCGCCAGGCCAACTCGAGCGAGCCGGTCACGTAGTCCTCGTTGCGATGTGTCTCGAAGATGTGGGTGATCTTCGCCCCCCGGCGGTGAGCGATTTCCAGATACTCCTGAACATCGCGGCGGGGATCGATGACCGATGCCTGGCCGCCGTCTCCAAAGATGTACGAAAGGTGCGCCACTCCGGGCGTGTAAAGCGTTTTCATGAACATTGCCGCTGCTCCTTCAAGAACAAGGGGATGGGACTTGCTTGGCTTGTACAACTTGCACTCCAGCGTGCGAGTGCGCCGAGGCTCGACTAGCCGGCAGTGTTCAACCGAACCCGTGGGAATACAGCCAGCCGGGTACTGGTCAGAAACCAGCACCCGGCGTTTTGCTGCAACTTGTCGTTGGCTGCCTGGTATCTACAGGCTGGCGAACTCGACATTCTTGTCGAGCGCCTCGATCCGGATCGTCTTGTGCGGAGCTTCGCTCTCCGAAGTTACGCGGATCCGCATTCCCGGCCGCAAGTCCTCGGACTTGCAGGTTCTGCCGTCGCAGGTGACTCGCACGTCCGTCGCCAGAGTGCAAGTGCGTTCTGCGTTGCCCTGCGCGCCCGTCATTACCAGGCGGTCGCCCCTGATGCTGACGAGTTTGCCGTCGTGATGGATTCTCGCGACGTCCGACTGATTGTCAATCGCGTCGCTGCGGTCTGTCAAGTCTTGGTTGGCACCCTCCGTCGCCATGGGAACATGCGTCCGCGGTTGCACCAAC
>Ga0351870_1225_pt1 | contig 19012 bp, 9 predicted proteins | sample TotcelFGM3001M11_FD_206785 | JGI IMG/M metagenome (GOLD analysis project Ga0351870, IMG submission 206785) | Enriched cells from coal bed in the Powder River Basin, Montana, United States - Total cells FGM rep2 HSBNCT.FGM.300.1.M11 ... | reverse complement strand
GTCTCGGGCTCGGGCAAGAGCTCCCTGTTTGCCCATCTGTTCCGCCAGTTGGAACGTGAGGACGTGGTGCCACTGGCCCACGCGGCGGGGATCAACGCCCGGCTGATCGCCACGACCATCCCCGGCGTGCCGTCCCAGGCCCTGCACGAACGGCCGGGCGTCGAGTTGCGGGAACTGCCGCGACTGGACGCCGACGAGGCCCGGCGCATCGCCGGGGCGGTCTGCGGGCGTTACCACCGCAGGCTCAACCCCGAGATCCTCCAGGTGCTGCTGGAGAAGCGGCTCGCCGACGGGCGGCTATCGGCCGGCGTTCCCCTGTGGTTGGAGTTGGCCTTGGAGGAGTTGAACCTGTTGGACGCCGACGATTTCGCCCGGGCGGAACGCGACTACGCCGCGAGAGCACGTTCTCGTCGATCTCCTTCACGTTGCGCAGTCGGGCTCCCAGGATGAAATACACCTTCCGCTCGTCCGCCTGCAACTGCTGGATCGTTTCCTTGCTGATCATGCCCCGATCCGCCACGATACAGATCGAGCGGATCTGGAACCGCTGCCTCAGCCGGTCGATGACCGGAATCAAGGTCTTCACGTCCGTCACATTGCCCGGCCACCGTTCGCAGCACAACGGTCGACCTTCGCCATCCAGCACCACGCCTACCACCATCTGCTTCCGATCTGGGCGGTGGTCTTTGCTATGTCCGAACTTGCCCAACTCGTCGCCGCCTCGCCTAGCTGTAGAAGACGGGTCAGGGTATGGGGGGCCGGGGTGATCGTTTCCGAATGTCTGGGGCGGACCAGCGGGTCTCCGCTTTCGGGCCAAACAACAGGCAAGCTGCTTGTCGCTGCGGTGATCTCGAGCGCCAATTCATAACATGCTGCCTGTTCGGCGTTGCGGACCAGCAGATAGCGGCCGTACAGGCTGGGGTTGTTCCATGTCTTGCCCTCCAAGGCGGCCACCCGGCTCAGTTCGCGATAGCCGGTCGGCGCGGCTTCGACCAACGCCACTTCGCCCGATTCAGCTTGGACCACCAGCAGATCGTCGACGCCCAGGATTTGGCCTTGGCCGTACCGGCCGCCTTTCCACACCCGCCGCCCGCTGGACAATTCCACGCACTCCAGAATCCCGTCCGACAGCCCATAGACGTATTCGCCGTACACCACGACGTTGCAGAACTTGGTCCGCAGGACGCGGTGGTTCGCCCAAACCTCGGTCACCTGACACGAGCCGTCAGACGCCGGCGTCAGCTGCAACAACTTTGCTCCGCCAAGGTAGCCTTTGGACAGCAGCACGCGATCGTTCGGCAACGGCACGGCTTGAGACACGCTGGCGTTGCCGTGGCTGGAGCCCGGCCAAGGATGCTTCCACAAGGTCTGACCGGTTGCCGGATCGTGTCCGCTGACGTCGGCCTCGTTGACGATCACGATTTGCCGCCGCTCGGCAAGCGTGGTCAGGACGGGCGAACTGTAGCTGGCCTGGGAATCGCCGCCCATCCACACCAAGTGGCCGCTGACTTTGTCAAACGCGGCCAGCGAGACCCAGGGCCCGTCGAGCGGCCCGCCCAGCGGCACGACGACCAGGTCGTCGACGATCAGCGGCGAGTTCGCGCGTCCCCACTCGATGGCCCGCTGGTCCTCCCGCGCCGTGACGCCGATTCGAGCCAGCAGATCCTCCGTCCAGATCGGCTGGCCGGTCGCCCCGTCCAGGCAGCGCAAGACGCCGGTCGCCCCCAACGCGTACACGCGGCCCTGGTCGATGGTCGGCGTCGAACGCGGCCCGACGCCGCCCAGCACGGTCTGATGCCGCGCGGCCGTGGCGTGAAACCAGCGCGGCTGGCCCGTCGCCAGTTCGTAACACGTTACCAATTCGTCGTCGCCACGCTGCTCCAGCGTGACGGCAAAACCGTTCACCGCGACCAGCGTCGACCAGCCCGCGCCGATCTCGCGGCGCCACACCAGCCGCGGCGGGTCTGCTCGCCAATCGCGGCGCAATCGCAACCCCGTCAGCCGGGCGTCGCGTCGCGGACCGAGGAACTGCGGAAAATCATCGGGCGTGCGGGCCGTCAGATCGACGGCCAGGCCATCGGTAACCGGCCGCGCCAGCCGTTGATCCGCCTGGGATTGCCAGCGGAAAGCGAATTGCGGCACAAGATCCCCGCTGACCTGCTCGATTCGCACACAGGCAATCGCCGCCAGCAACGCGAATCCCAGAACGCCCGCCACGCTCCAGCGAAGCCGGCGCGAGGATCCGCTGAACGCCACAAACCAGACGACCACCGTCGTCACGGCGACCAGTCCCGAGATGAGCATGGCCACGTTCCGGTACGCTTGCTCCAAGCCGGCGCCAAGAATCCGGAGGCGGAAGAGGAGTAGCACGGTTAAGGCCAAGGCGACAATCAGCCGGCACCAGAGCCCCGAAAAGCGGCGGCTTGCCTGCTGCGGCGGAGAAGCGGACGGAGAGGATTGGGGGTTACTGTCTGTCCGCTGTGCGTTCATGGGAAACGTCGTCTGGTTGGCGGTGAGGCGGATTCGTCGGCGGCACCGGCAACAGAAGACCCCGGCCGCCCCGTTTCATCGGCCACGTTCATCTTAGCTGAAGAATCTCCTCCACGCATCAGCGGCTGCGAGGATCGTGCCCGCGGTCGCGCCGCCGTACCGCGCCGTCGCGAGTCAGGCGGGCATCGCCCGTGATGTGCGGCTGGGCAAACCCCGCGTTGGCGGCCGCTTCCGCCGCCGACGGCACGACGTCGGCGGGATTCATCTCGATGGACGGCGATCCGCTCGGCGATTTGGCGGCCTTGCGCATTTTAGGAGGCTTGAAGAATCGGCCTAACGGCCCAGCCAACAGCGCCGGCGTCATGATCAGCTGGGCCGTCATGCCCGCAAACAGAATGCACAACATGAGGTACCCGAACCGCTGCGTGGGCGTGAATGTGCTGAGCGCGAACACGGACAGCCCCAAGCCGCTGATCGACGCCGCTTGCGTGGTCGGCAAGGCGGTGTGACGATAGGCGTCCATGATCGCCGTGTTGCGATTGCCTTGCCGCTGGTAACTCTCGCGGAACCAAGTCAGAAAATGGATTGTATCGTCGACGGCCACGCCCAGCGCGATGCTGGCGGTCATCATCGAGCCGACGTCGACGTTGATGCCCAACAAGCCCATGCTGCCGAAGATCACCACGACAGGCATCACGTTCGGCAACATCATGATCAGACCGGCCGGCGCGCTCCGCAGCAGGAAGATCATGAACGGCGTGATTGTGATGAACGCCCAGAACGTGCTCTCGATCAGGCTTTCCAGCAGCGAACGCTGCGCCTTGTAGACCAGCGGCACGACGCCCGTGTACACCACATGGATCGGGGCGTCACGCTGGGCGGCCGTCTCCGCAAGCGGCGAAAGCGGGTCGAACTCGTGCTGTCGGGCGTCGATAAAGATCCGCGCGTGCTGCTTGATGAACTCGACGTCGTACGCCGGATTGTCGCGAACCAAGACCACACAGTCGAACTTCTTGCCCAGCAGGTTGGCCCAGTCGTCGGATGAATAGAAGCCGGGCTCGGCGGACGCCTTGTCCGGATTGTGCCAGCAACCGCCCTTGGCGTACACGCCGGCACAGGTCATCAAGTCCTTGAGCGTCTGCGAGAACAGCTGGGTTTGGTCCACCTGCCCCGGTCCATCGTACTTGCGATTCAATTGGGCGGCCAATTTCTCGCCGCCTGGTTCCCCTGCCGCTGCGGCCGGATCGCCGCCCTGCCGGTCCGCGTCTGCCGCTCTGGCTTGCCGCTCCGCCGGGTCGCTCAACCCCAGGAAAGCCACTCGCGTCTTGACAAAGCCTTTGCCGTCGCTGTGGGCGTCCAGTTCGCTCAACACGTGGTCCCGGAAGCGATATGCCGACAACACCGGTTCGACGACGCGTTTCAATTCGCCGACGAAGGCACCGTAGTCGACGTCCTGTAACGCCCCGACGCGGAGGCTGATCCGCCATAATTCGCTGCCCAGGTTCGGGTCCGGCTGCCTGCCTGCTGCCAAACCGGCTTCGCCCGCCGGCTTTTTCATCCCGCGATCGATCCGCAGATAGTCGGTCATCAAGTACTCGCCGCGGTGCTCTTCCAGCTTGCGGTTCATGACGCTGCGGATTGGGTCTCGCAGGGTCGGGTAGCCCGCCGGCGGCAACTCGGGCGCAAAGGTCGGCACGGACATCGCCTGGCCGACAACATCCTGCCCCTGCTCGCCCAACTGCAGAGCCACCGCGTCCTGAATCCGCGCGGCGATTTCCAGACGTTCCAAAAAGTCCAATTGCAGCCGCTGGCGGCGGAGCGATTCGGCGTCGGCCTCGGCCGAGCGATTTGCCTCCAGCGTCTCATCCGCAACGTTGGTCGAACGAATCAACTCCGGGCGGACTCGGACCACCAGTTCCATCGGCACGAGCTTGGCAAGATGTGTTTCCAGCCAACTGTAGTCGCGGATGATTTTGGCGTCCCGATCGAAGAACTTGATCAAGTGAACGCTGGTATGAATTTGGAACAAGCCCAGCGAACAGACACCGATCACCAACACGCAGCCGAGCGTGACCAGTCCCCAACGGCGGATAATGAACGTGCCCAACCGCTCGAACGTACGTTCCACCCCCAACTCGAATTTCGTCGGCTCGATGCGAGTTTGCCCCTTGACGCGGTCGGGCGCGCGAGGCGGCCACAACTGCAACGCCGAGGGCAAAAACGTGAACAACAACGACAAGGTGGCCATGACCCCGATCGCGGAATAGATGCCAAAGTTGCGGATCGGCACCAGACTGCTGGTGGACAGCGAGATCAGCCCCAGCGCGGTGGTGATGGCGCACAGCGACGCCGCTTTGCTCCCCAGCCGGATCATCGTGCCGGGGGCGTTGGCCAATCCGTCCTGATGGACCGATTTCCGGTAGTAGTTCACCAGGTGTAACGAGCCCGACATCGCCAACACGTAGACCAGCGACGGCATGGACATCATGATCGCGTCCACGGTCCCGCCGCTCCACCAGACGATGGCCAAGCTGTTCAAGGCCGCCAAACCGCCAATAAAGAACAAGATGCACGTGACGCGGACGCTGCGGACCAGGAACAGCGACAGCCCGATGCCCACAATCGCCGACAACACGATCAACCGCGCCAGCGTGATCTGCCCCTCTTCGTCGATGGCGACGTTGTCCACCGGCGGTCCGCCCAACTTCAAGTCCTCGTCGGAAATGCCGCACTCCACCGAGGCCAGATATCGCAAGCGACCCAGAGGCCGCCCCATCAGTTCCCGGCCGATGACCCGCCGCAAATCCCGCTTGCCGACGTCGCTGAACGTCAAAATGAAGCAAGTCTGTTCACCGTCCTCTCCGAACAACGCGCCAGTCAAACGTTCCAGCGCCAGCCGGTGGGCTTCTTCCGAGGCAAACTCGTCGGCCACGCCGCGCGGCCACAGCGGACCGTCTTTGCGCGCCAATTGCTCCAAGGTGTCCGGGCCGGTGGTGATCGATTTGAACAGCCTCGCGGCGAGCAGTTCCGGATTGTCGTGGAACGCGTTGGGCTGGTCCTGCGTCGCCGGCAGACCAAACGTGGCTACCAGTTCGCCTTCGACTTGTGTCTTGCCGAGCACGCTCTTGCGAAACGTGCGATACAGCCAATTCAGCGTGTTGCTGCGGCCCGTCCAGCGGTACAGCTGACCTTCGGGCGTGATAAAGTACCACAGATCGTGGTCGCCATGCAGCCATTTCTCGCCCCGCTGGCCCCAGTTCTCGTGGTAGTCGCCGATGGGCGTCAAACCGAGCTGATCGGCCAACTCGGCGGCCCGTTGCTGGTCCAGCGCCAGCCGCTCGTCGTCGGTCAGCTGCTCGAACGGCTTGCGGGCAAGTGCCACCAGGGCTTCGCCCGCCGCATCATGATCGTGGTGCTCGGGCGGGGCGATCTTATGCTGAATACGATCCACCAACTTGTGGTATCGCGGATCGTCCACCGAACATCCTGGCCACGTGACAATGACGAACTGCTCGCCCATGAAATGACGGCCAAACCACTCCAGTTCGGCCGTTTCCGCAAAATCGGACGGCAGCCAATCCTTGACGTTATTCGTCATCCGCTGCATCGACATCCGCGCCCCGCGCAGCGCAAAGGGCCCCAGAAAGCACACGACGCAGATGATCAACAGCGCGTAACGGGCGAAAAATGCACGTTTCATGAGAACTTGCCGATTCACGATCAAGAATGATAGGAACACCTCAGATTACCTTTCCTATCGGCCAACGTCCATGCCAATCGTCACCGCAGACGCCCCTACCAACCCAGTGGGCAAGGGACAGGCCGCAAATTCGCCAAAGTTTTGCGAAGTTCTCATCGCGTCAGCCCCCATCCCAAGACGCGAGGTTTACCAGCCACGCAGCACAGGCTGTCAATTCGTGTAAGCATGGGAAAGCTGGGATGCGTAGGCAGGACTGCGAGTGTGAATCGCGGGTTTGACGGGAACGTTCGCGCCGGGCATCGCGCCCTCGACGAGCCGGGCTGCGATTCGGCGTTGTGGCGAAACGATGGAACTTGGTATAAGCGACCATTGGCGACCGCGGCCTTGATCGACGGCGAATGACATAGCTCGGCACGGAGAGAATCGCGTGAGTGACGCCCGAAACGAATTTCGAGGTCTGGTGTTGGCGAGCATTGCCTGCGTGGGGCTGACCGTCGTTGCCAACGCGGCGAAGGCGGAAGAGAACGCGGCACAACTCGTGCACTTGTTGCGGGCTGCCTCGCACCTGGAAAGGGCGGGCCGACAAGATCTGGCCGCGGAAATCTATGCGATCGTGGCGGACGAAGCACAGGCAAAGCGGCGACGCTTGGTAGACGGTGGTGGGGTACCGATCGGACAAATGCGCCGCGAAGCCGTTCGCGCTCAGGCCCACCCCGCCGCGGAAGACCAGGTGTTTGTCGAAGTCAAGCTGGTCGAGTTCTCGTGGGGCAAACTGAGCAAGTCGGGCATGGATCTGGTCAGTTTACGAAATTTATTCGAATCGAGCGGGACCCCTGCCATTGTGGACGAGGACGGCCGGATTTCAGACTTCATTGAACTGCTGTGCAAGGAAGGATTGGCTCAGGTGCTGTCACAGCCGAAGCTGAGGACGAACAGCGGCCAAGCGGCAGCGTTCGAGATCGCCCACGATCCCGCGACGGTTTCGCCGGACTCGCTCTGCCGGATGCGATTCGACTGTACACCGCGAATCATCGACCAAGGCACGTTATCGCTGGACCTCGACTTTCGTATTCAAATCGCAGCGGACGAGCTTGCTCGAAAGACTGCCGGTGGCGATGCCAGCGGCGATGACCGCTCGCTCATTGTCAAGACGCAGGTGGAATTGCAATCCGGAAGCACCCTGATTTTGGCCGGATACCTGCAGGCGGCCCAATCGGATGGCATCTCCGAGGCCAAGTCTTGGCTGATGCTGTTGACGGCCGGTTCCGAGCGAATTTCTGACCAATCGCACTCTCCGTAAACAACCGCACTTCCCAAAGCTCGCCTGTTTGCGGTATATTCAGTTGCCCGTCGTTGTGCTTTGCCTTGGGATTGGTCCCGAACCACGGCTCGGCGAACAGCGGCGTTGGTCATTCCTCTGCTAGAAATCAACGACTCGCGGCGAATGTATTTGTCTCGGCAGTGCCAGCGCTCCAGCGACTACGATGGAGACGCCAGTGGCTGTCTCTTCGGTCAGGAGCTTTGTATGGGAAAAAAAGAAGACGCCTTTGAGGTCGAGGGCACGGTGACGCAAGCCCTAGCCAACACACGGTTTCGCGTCCAACTGGACACGGGCAACGAAGTGCTTGCCCACGTGGCGGGCAAGATCCGCAAGAACTTTATCCGCATTGTCCCGGGCGACCGCGTTCGCGTGGAGCTGTCGCCGTATGACCTGACCAAAGGCCGCATTATCTACCGCGACCGCTAATCCGGATTCCCGTGCGAACCCGCGTGGCCAGGATTCTGGGTTGCTCATGGTGAACATGGGCAAAATACCCGTTTCACGTTTTTCCGCCACTCGTTTTTCCGGGTCGCTAACGCATGCTGCTCGTCCGTCGCCAAGCCGCAGCGTGGCCGTTTTCTGTCGAGATTTGGCGTTTCTTTCGTTTTTCCAAAACCTTGCGCTCTTTCGCAGGGTAACGGTTTGCAGGAATTGAAAGAGATCTTCAACCCACACAAGGAGAATGCGATCGTGAGAACAATCTGGAAGCGAAGTTTCGCCATCCTCGCGTCGATCACCCTGGCTCTGGTGGCCTTAGGGGCGAGCGAGACGCAACCGGCGTACGGTCAGGCGGGCAAGCCGATCGTCGTGGCGTCGTTGGCAAGTTCGGACGAGATCCTCTCGGACATCTTGTATCTGACGGAAGCCGCCGGGGTCGGGGACTTTGGCCGCTTTGGGGCTTTGATGGCCAGCCCGTACACCGCTCCGCTGGACAAGGCGCGGCCGACGGGCGTGTATGCCACGCTGGTGGACGAGAGCGATGTTCGCGTCCTGGTCTTTCTGCCGGTCAAAGACTTGAAGATGCTGCTCATGACGCTGGAAGAGCAGATTGGCAAACCCGAGGAACTGGGAGGCGGCGTGTTGCGCGTCGCTGGCGACCGCCCGCAGCCGATGTACATCAAAGAGGCGGACGGCTGGGCGTTTGTGGCCAATCGCCAGGATTTCCTGAACGATCTGCCCAAGGATCCCGTCGCGATGCTGGACGGTCTGGACAAAAAGTACACCGTGGCCGTCCGGCTGAACGTGTGCAATATCCCAGCCGTTTTGCGGGAGATGGCGATCAGCGAACTGAAGATGGGATTCCAGGACCGCGTGGCGCAAGAGCTGGATGAGCAGCAGGCCGAAGTGATGCGCAAGGTCGGCGGCACGCTCCTCAAGTCGGTGATTCAATTCGTCGAAGAGACGGATCACCTGACACTGGGTTGGGAAGTCGACAAGTCTAGCAAAAAGACCTACTTGGACGTGAGCTTCACCGCCCAGGAAGGCACGGACTTGGCCAAGCAGATGGCGTCGATCCAACACGCCGCTTCCGCCTTTGCGGGCTTCCTCTTGCCCGACGCGGCCATGACGCTGCACGCGCACGGCCAGAGCAGCGAAGCAGATGTCGAGCAGGTCACGGCCATGTTGGACCAGCTTCGCGGGCAGGCCATGCAGGGGATCGAGCGGGACGGCAATTTGGCGAATGACGACGAGCGTCAAACGGCCAAGACGGTTGTTAACGAGCTGCTGGACGTGGCCGACGCGACCATCAAGGCGGCCAAGACGGATCTGGGCGCGACGCTGGTACTGCAACCCGGCTCGCTGGGCTTTGCCGCCGGCGGCTTTGTGGCGGACGGCGAAAAACTGGCCGGTGCCGTCAAAAAGTTGGCCGGATTGGCGGCCCAAAAGGACCGTAACTTCCCCGGCATCAACTTTGACGCCGAAACGTACCAGGGAGTTACGTTCCACACGACCAAGATCCCGTTGCGCAAGGCCAACGAGCAGGTGCGCACGATTCTGGGCGATCCGATGGAACTGGTCATCGGCACGGGCAAACAGAGTGTCTATGTGGCCTTTGGCAAGGATCCCAGCCGCTTGTTGAAGAACGTCCTGGATGCCTCGTCGGCGAACAGCGACAAGCAGCTGCCGCCCTCGCAGCTTCGCCTCTCGTTGTCGCCCATCCTGAACTTCGTCGCCGCGACGGACTCGAACCCGCAGGTCCGAGCCGCGTTGGAAGCGGTCAAGGAGTGCGTTGGCAGCGACGGCATCTCGCTGACCGGCCTGCCTATCCCGAACGGCTTCACCGTGCGACTGGAACTGGAAGAAGGCGTCATCCAGGCGGTCGGCGCCGCTGGGAAGAGCGCTCAGCAACGGTAACCCCACAGAAAGCCGGCGTCCGTCGCGAACTCCAATCGCGACGGTCGCATCTTTCGCATCGAGTAGTTTACGGACGGGAGAGGCAGGGAATGACCCGCCTCTCCTGTTTTCGTAAGTCCTTCTTGAACAAGCTGTTCAGGATCAACGGTGGTTGGGGCTGGCGCGGCGAGCGGCCGTTGGCTCGTCCAGACGGACGGGCGGACCACGGGTTTCAGCCGCCGCGCCGCTTGGTGGGCTTTCAAACGCGCCGCCGCCTTCGACAACCGTTTGCCACTCGTCTTGCCAATCATCCTCCAGCAGGCGTCCGCCATCGTCGTGGTTATCGCTTTCCCGAGCAAACGCTGCGAGCAAATGCTGCGAGCATCTTGCACGGCTGAATGGATTCGGTAATGTTAGAGGGTTAGAGACAAACCGCAGAACGCCCCGCCCACAGGCTGGCAGCCTGTGCTACGCCCTACCCGAAGAGGACTGAACCATGCGACGTGTGAACCTCGTCCTGACGGCCATCCTGATCGTTGCAGCCGGAATGAACGCGACTCGTCGAGCGATGGCCGAGCCGGTGATGAAAACCACCGCCTTTGCCAATTCCCAGGACGGCTTCCACGTGTGCGAGGACCAGATCCGGGCCCGGCACGCCCACAATCTGCTCGCCGGGGGAGGCGTCAAGCTGACCGTCGAGAAGACCTCGGAGGCGATCGAAGCCGATTTTCTCGCGGACGGACAGGCCGGCGAGCGAGGCGGGTTTGGCCGCGTACCGATGGGCGGGGCGCCGACGATCTTGACCTGGTATCTGGGCGAGCCCAAGACGATCAAGGAAGTGGGCCTGTACACGTTCAATGGCGATAGCCGCGCCAACCAGGATTACGAAGTCCGCTTCTACAACAACGCCGCGCAGCCGGGAGTTCGCCCCTCGTTCCGCGATACCCCCGATCTGACCAGCGGGACGAAGGTGATCGGCGAGGACGCGGGTGGTTACCATAGCTGCTTTGTCGATTCCGCAGGCGGAATGCTGGCCCCCGAGAAAGCCGACTGGATCGAAATGCGGATCTGGGGCTGCTATGGAATCCTCGCCGGGCAACCGGCTAAACAGCCGCAGATGGGCGGCTGGTCCTCGTACATCGAGATCGAGGTCTTGGGCGAAGCGCACGAAGTCACGCCGCCTTCGCCTGCCGAGATCGCTCACCAGCAGGCGGTGCGGGCGGCGCCGCCGGAACCGACGTTTGTCAAGCAAGCCGATTGGCGTCAATCGCTGATCGCCACGCGCGAAGCGATCACCCAGTGGGAACGGGAGCAAGACCGGCTGGCGATGTACAACGCGCCGGCCACCCTGGGACCGTGGCACGTGTTGGGCCCCTTGCCGGCCGACAGCGAGGCCGCAAAACAGCTGGACGGGAGCAAGCAGGTCGATCTGGCCGCTCGCTATGCCGGCCGCGACGGCCAAGTGATCGCGTGGCAGGCTCGCGATGACTTTCAGGACGGACTGCCGATCGACTTGACGGATCACGCCGGCGCGGGCCCCAAGGACATCGTCTATCTGTGCCGCGAAATGAGTTTCCAGCAGGACCTGCAGGGCGACCGGCTGATCGCACGCTTGTCCGCCGGCGACGGGCAAGTGCGTTTGTTGCCCCAGGACCTTCGTCTGGACGACCGCGGTCCGGTAGCCGCCAACAAGCGGCGGTGGCGGTTGGAAGGCCCGGCGGGCAGCCATCAGTTGCTGGTGCGGCTGACGGCGGGCCGCGACGGAAAACGGGAGTTCTGGTTCATGGCTCAGCCGCGGCAAGGCCGGCCGGGCGCCGGAGACGACAATGCGCGCGTCTCCCGCCGCAACCGAGCGTTGGACCGTGTGGAAGGTGAATTTCCGGGGCCGCTGGAGTCCGCCCAGATTCGCATCGAACGCCAAGCCGGACTGTGGGCCAGCGACACCAATTCGTTGAACGACTGGCTGCCGGGCCGGGCGGACCAGATGCTGGCGCCGCAGCTTGTGACGGCCCTCCGCCAGCGGCTGGCGAAACTGCGCGAGACGGTAACCGCGGAGGAAGCCGCCGTTGGTAGCCCTGCCGCCGGCCGGCTCGTTTCCTGGATCGACGAAGCCGAACAGACGCTGAACACCGAAAACAGGGCCGAGCTGCTGCGCTCGCTGTTGTATCGCGTCGAAGCCGTGAGCCGATCCGCCGCGCTGGCGGCCCGCATCCCGGCGATTCGTCGTGCGGTCGAGGACCAACGCGAAACTTGGGGCGACGAGTACCCGCAGGCTGCGGAGAATCTGGCCCGCGTCGACGCACTGGCTCGGGAGACCGCCACGCTGGGCGAGCGGGTGTTCCGGGCGGCCGGCGATCCGCTGGAAGCCTTGTGGGCGGGGCACGCCGAGATCGAACAAGCGGCTGCGGCGATCCTGCTGGACAATCCCGTCCTGCGGTTCGAGAAACTGTTGATTGTCAAGGGCAACCCCGGGTTCGCGACCAACTGGGGCGGCGCCAATCGGCTCGGGCAGGAAATCTGCATCCTCTCCCCGGTCCGGCCTGACGGGGATTTGACCACCATCCATCGCGGCCCGGTCAGCGACATGGATCTGCACTGGGACGCTCAGCGGCTGTTGTTCTCCGACGGCAAGATCGTCTGGGAGATCCAGGTGGACGGCAGCGGACTGCGGCAAGTCTCGGCGTCCGATCCGCCGGTCACGCACTACGATGCCTGCTACCTGCCGGATGGCCGGATCGTGTGCGTGTCGAACGCCTGTGAACAGGCGGTGCCTTGCACGGGCGAAGCGAACGTGGGCAATCTGCACGTCATCGACGCGGACGGCGGCAACGAACGACGCTTGACGTTCGACCAGGACCACAACTGGAACCCGACGGTGATGCACGACGGTCGCGTGCTGTTCACCCGCTGGGAGTACACCGACACGCCGCACTACTTCAGCCGCCTGCTGTTCCGCATGAACCCCGACGGCACGGGGCAGATGGAGTACTACGGCAGCAATTCATACTGGCCCAACGCCATGTACTGGCCGCGGCCCATTCCGGGCCATCCGACGATGGTCAGCTGCATCGTCTCCGGGCATCACGGCGTGTCGCGATCGGGCGAATTGGTGCTGCTGGATCCGGCTCGCGGCCGTCACGAGGCACAGGGCGCCGTACAGAAGATCCCCGGCTGGGGCAAGCCGGTCGAGGCGATTACGATGGACCAACTGGTGCTCGATGTCTGGCCCAAATTCGCCGCACCGTGGCCGCTGGCCGAACCGGTCACGCATCGCGGCGCCGGCAAGTACTTTTTGGTATGCGTCCAGCACGATCGCCTGTCGTCGTGGGATCTGTGCCTGGTGGACGTGTTCGACAATATCACGCCGATCCTGAAGGGCGGTTACATTACGCCCATCCCGTTGGTTCCGCGTGCCCAACCGCCGGTCATCCCTTCGCACCTGGACCTGGCCAGCAACCAGGCGACGATCTACATGGCCGATGTCTACCAGGGCCCGGGCCTGGCCGGCTTTCCGCGCGGTTCGATCAAACAGTTGCGGATCGGCGCGCACCACTACCGTTATCCCGGCAATGGTGATACCGCCGCCTCGTCGTACGAAGGCGGCTGGGACGTGAAACAGATCCTCGGCACGGTGCCCGTCGAGGAGGACGGCTCGGCCTTGTTCCACGTGCCCGCCAATACGCCGATCTTCGTCCAGCCACTGGACGCCGAGGGCAAATCCCAGCAGGTCATGCGCAGCTGGTACACCGCCATGCCGGGCGAGGTCCAGTCCTGTGTCGGCTGTCACGAACAGCAGAACACGGTGCCGCCCAGCAAGTATTCCGCCGCGGCCGTCGGCAAACGGCCGTCGCCGATCGAGCCGTGGTTGGGGCCCGCCCGCGGGTTCAGCTTCGACCGCGAAGTGCAGCCGGTGCTCGATCGCCGCTGTGTGGGGTGCCACGACGGCCAGCCTTGCCAGATCGGCGGCGAGCGTTTCGCAACGATCGACTTGCGGGCCAAACGCCTACATCCCGACTTCACAGGCCCGTACAGCCCGGCCTACGTCGCCTTGCAGCGGTATATCCGCCGCCCGGGCTTCGAGTCCGATTACCACATGCCCAAGCCGGCGGAGTACGAAGCGGAGACCAGCGTGCTGGTGCAGATGCTCAAGAAAGGCCACTTCAACGTGCAGCTGTCCAGCGACGAGTGGCGGCAGCTGTACACCTGGATCGACTTCAACGTCCCCTATCCCGCAAACTGGCGCGAAAGCCATCGGCCGCCGCAGGACGAGCAGGTGGCGCGGCGGGCGGCGTACAAAAAGCGGTATGCCAACCTGGACGATCGCGACGAGGAGCCGTTGCCGTTGCCGCCGATCGCGGCGTTCGAGCCGCCGGCCGACTTGCCGCCACGGCCCGCCCAGCCGCCGACGCTGGCCGGCTGGCCGTTCACGGCCGACGAAGCCCAGGCCCGTCAGCAGACGGCAGGGCCCGTCCAGCGGACCCTGGATTTGGGCTCCGGTGTGACAATGACGCTGCAGCTGGTCCCGGCGGGCGAGTTCGTCATGGGCGATTTGCGCGGCTTTGACGACGAATGCCCGCCAGCGATCGTGCGCATCGAGCGGCCGTTCTACCTGGGCCAGTTCGAGGTGACCAACGCCCAGTATGCCCAATTCGATGCCCGCCACGACAACGGCGTCATCGACGAGCGGTGGAAGGACCGCTCGCAGCGCGGCACGCCCATCAACGCGCCGGATCAACCCGTGGTCCGCGTGTCGTGGGACCAGGCGATGGCCTTTTGCGAGTGGCTGTCCGCGCAGACCGGAGTTCGCTGTACGCTGCCCACCGAAGCCCAATGGGAATGGGCTTGCCGCGCCGGCACGGACACGACGTTTGCCGTGGGCGATTACGCGGCGGGCATGACGCCGTTTGCCAATATCGCCGACGGCACGATCCAGTCGTGGAATCATGGGCGGGCAGAAGCGAATTACCGCGACGGAATCGCCTTTACCGCGCCCGGCGGACGGTTCCCCGCCAACGCCTGGGGCCTGCACGACATGCACGGCAACGCGGCCGAGTGGTGCTTGACCGAGTACCTGCCGTATCCGTACCAAGCCGGTGATGGCCGCAACGACGTGAACCGCCCGGGGCGGAAAGTTGTCCGCGGTGGCTCGTGGAACGAGACCTTGAAGTACGCCACCTCCGCTTCTCGCTGGCGGTACGAGTCCTATAAGCCGGTCCACAACGTCGGCTTCCGCGTCGCCTGCGACCCCCCCACCGCGCCGGTCGTCGCCAGCGCGGCGCAGCCGTAGCAGGACCCCAGGCTCAGACGTCCAGAATTCAATTTTGCCGAGCAATCCGTTCACCATGTGGCATCCTCCCCGCCCGGCAAAATTGAATTCTGGACGTCTGAGGCCTTCCCCGCCACTCGAAATCAAAGTCTTCACCAGAGAGATCGCACCAACCATGTCCCGATCGACCATCCTGTCGGGCCCCTCATCTGGAACAGGCCGCGTTACCCCACGAGGTTCCTGCCGAGACTTCAACGGGGCGGGCTCGTCGTGGCCAGTTCAATCGTCGTCGTCAAGCGGATCCCTTGGGCGAAGAGCACGCCAGCACCTGGCGGATGATGCTGATCAAAGTCGCGGCGCGGATCCAGGTAGGTCATTCCGTGTCTTCACCTTTCGTCAATGTTGTCGCCGCCCACTTTGCCATTAGCCCCGATTCCGGATATGCTATTCTGGCTTGAAATCAACTCCGTTCAAGGAAGTGAAACGGACCGTTTTATCCCAGGTTATATCGCCATGAGGAGGCCGGCCCGATGGAAAAGCCTTACATTCTGCACATGCTCACTCCCGCCAAGAACGTCAGTCCGTTTGACGTGAACATGGCGTTGGATGCGGGCTGGACCGCCGTCGTGCCGTACACGCATGTGGATCTGGACGACGTCGGGCCGCTGGTCCAGGATGCGATCTTTTCGCGCGGCCTCAACAGTGCCAAGCGCACCGGGATTTTCCTTGGCGGCCGCGATTTGCATATCGCGATGGACATGTTGGACGGCGCTCGCGAGTCGATGCTTCCGCCCTTCGAGGTCTCGGTATTCGCCGATCCCAGCGGCGCATTCACGACCGCGGCGGCGCTGGTCGCCGTGGTCGAACGGCAATTGCAGAAATCGCACAGCGCCGCGCTGGCCGGACAGCGAATTTTGATCCTGGGCGGTACGGGGCCGGTCGGCGCCGCGGCCGCAATTCTGGCGGCCAAGGCCGGTGCCGAGGTGGTCATTCTCGGCCGGCACAAGGATCGAGCAGACCGCGTGGCGGCGATCTGCAATCACAATTACGGCTCCGACTTGACCGGCATCCGGGGCGACGCCAACGACCACAAGGCCGAACAGTTTCAATACGCCGACGTCGTGCTGGGAACCGCCAAGGCGGGGATTCAAGTCATGTCGGCCGCCGAGGTGACCATCGCGTCCCGGTTAAAAGTCGCCGCGGATGTCAACGCCGTGCCGCCCGCCGGCATCGCGGGCGTGGGCCTGCAGGACGACGGCACGCCGCTGCCCGATTCGCCCGGCAACGCCGTCGCTGTCGGAGCGCTGGCCATCGGCAACGTCAAGTACAAGACGCAACATCATCTGTTCCGGCGAATGCGCGACGCAGAAAAACCGCTGTATTTGCATTTCGAGCACGCGTTCGAGTTCGCTCGACAGTCGCTCCACCACGGCTAACGATCAAGGAGAAATCGATGCTCACCGCAAACGAGGTGCTGGGCACCTACTTTCTGGAAACACGCTGCCAACTGCTTGATATCGCCGCCATGCTGGATCGTTTGGATCGAGCGGCGGCCAGCGGCGGCGCGGCGGACGATCCGTCGACCGATACGCGACTGGCCAAAATCTATCAGTCGCTGACGCTGCTGGCCCAGCGGGAGACCACGCCCGACCGGGCCGAGCGGCTGTTGAACTTGTTTTCCGACCTGGATTGAAGGAGACGACGAGCCATGCAAATCATTCAACCGCATTATCACGGGATCGCCCGCACGGCCCAGGACTACGAACGGATGGCCATGTCGGGCGTGGTGGCCGTCGCCGAGCCGGCGTTCTGGGCTGGGTTCGACCGCAAGTATCCCGAGACGTTCGTGGATTACTTTCGCCAGATCAGCGAATTCGAGCCGACGCGGGCGGCCCAGTACGGGATCCGCCATTTCTGCTGGGTTGCGGTGAATCCCAAGGAAGCGGAGAACCCGTCGTTGAGCCGCGAGGTGCTGCGGCACATGCCGGAATTCTTCCAGAAACCCACCGTGCTGGGCGTCGGCGAAATCGGCTTTCACCTGACGACCAAGAACGAGGAGGAGATCTTCGAGGCGCAAGTGGAGCTGGCCTTGGAGCACCACCAGCTGATCCTGATCCACACGCCGCATCTGCACGACAAGGTGCGGGGGACGAAACGCACGCTGGAAGTTCTGGCCCACCTGCGGGTCGATCCCGCCCGGGTGTGGATCGACCACATCGAAGAGCACACGGTCCGCGCTCCGCTGGACGCCGGTTACTGGGTCGGTTTCACCCTGTACCCGATCACCAAATGCTCGCCGAAACGAGCCGTCGACATGCTGGAGAAATACGGCACGGAGCGGATCCTGGTCAATTCGTCGGCGGATTGGGGGCCCAGCGACCCGTTTGCGCTGCAAGAGTGCATCCTCGAGTTCCGCCGCCGCAAGCACACGCTGCAAGAGGCGATCGAGGTGTTCCACAACAACCCCTGCCGTTTCCTGGGGCAATGCCCGAAATTCGACATCCGGCCAATCCGCGTGGAAGAAGTGTGATTCTCAGTCGGCTCGGACGTACGGAATTCCGTTTTCGCGGTCGAGAGCTTGATCATCAAGGGATACCTATGCCCGCGAGAATGGAATCCTGTACGTCCAAGCCCAGCCCTTCGACAGGCCCCCCGCGGCTCGTCCTGCTCGCGGCCCTGCTGGCCTGGTCCTTCCAAGCCGGTCTCGCCCGTGCCCATCCCATCTCCTTGACACAGGCCTTTGTCTTCGTGACCCGCGAGAAGGCCACGGTCAAGCTGGACTGCTTTGCCGAAGATCTGTTTCTGTTCCACAACCTTGCGCCCAACGACCGCGATTTTCTGGAACCGGACGTGATCCACCGCGGTATCGAACAGCACCGCGAGTTCCTCCTGGAACGTTTCACGATTCGCGACGTGCGAGGCGAACGGCTGAACGGCCGCTTCGTTTACGTCGAATCGCCCGAGATGCCGGCCGAGGGCATCCGACTGGCCGATTTGATGGCGCATCGGGTTTCGTTCCAGGTCGAGTACCTGTTCGAGGCACCGCCGGAGTTCCTCACGTTCAGCCAGGATCTGGTGGGCGACAAACTGGTCGTTCCCGCCGAAGTGCAGTTGAACGTCAAGCAGGAGACCGCCGCTGCGCCCTCGCAGGAGGTGCTGTACCCCGGCAAACCGTACACGCTGCGTTTCAACTGGGACAGCCCGCCGCTGGCGGCCGGTGCATCGCAGGAAGCGTGGGACGCGTGGTACCAGCGGCAGAAGGACGAGACGCTGGGCATTACCAGCTACAGCGCCGTGTACTCGTTCCTGTACATCACGGATTACGAAGTTCGGCACGAAATCCTGATCCCGCTGCTGACCCTGGAAGAGAGCGTACTGATTGCCCGCGAGGACGATGCGTTCCTGGAGATCGCCGAGCAGGATGCGGCTTGCGAGCAGATTGCGGCCTATTTCACCGCGGGGAATCCGCTGCAAATCGACGGCCTCGCGGTCCGGCCGGTCGTCCAGCGGGTCGATTTCTACGGGCTGGAATTCAAGGATTTTGCGCAGCAGGCCGAGCGCCGCCGCGTGCCCTTGTCGAGCGCTCGCGTCGGGGTGATCTTGTCCTACAGCACCCAGGGGACACCTGGCCGCGTGCATGTGACCTGGGATCGCTTTAACCGGTTCATTTGGACGGTCCACATGATCGTGTACGCGTTCGAAGACACGTTCCGCGTCGCCCTGTCGCGCGTGGGGTTGGAGAACGAGTACCTCTGGCAGAATCCCGGCCGCCCGGTTCCGCCGCCGCTGACGGAGATCCACCTCACGCTGCCACCGCGTCCCCGCCTGTCGCTGCCGCTGGTCTCGATCGCTTGCCTGGCGCTGTGGCCGGGCCTGTTGTGGCTGTTGCGGCGACGTTCTG
>Ga0351870_1223_pt1 | contig 19115 bp, 18 predicted proteins | sample TotcelFGM3001M11_FD_206785 | JGI IMG/M metagenome (GOLD analysis project Ga0351870, IMG submission 206785) | Enriched cells from coal bed in the Powder River Basin, Montana, United States - Total cells FGM rep2 HSBNCT.FGM.300.1.M11 ... | reverse complement strand
ACGCCAAAAGGTAATGAGGCATTCCCTGAAACTTGGGGTGAGAAAACCCTGATTTTGCTCGGCGGATTTTCTAAGGGCGCTCTCGATGCGGTCAGGGGGAACATCTGGCTTGGAGCAATTCTCTTTTTTCTGTTGCTTAGGGAAATGCCAATCCGGGCTGTTTTCCCTGTGGGGTTCTGCCCACGCACCATAGAGCAATTGCCAAAGTTTTTTCCGCTCAGGGAAGCCTTATAATCCCCCCTGCCCCCCTTTAAAAAATGGGGGAAACTACAAGGAATTGCAGGGAAAGTCCCCCTTTGAAAAAGGGGGATTTAGGGGGATTTGAGAATCTCCAAGGGGAAAGAATTTATGGCAAACGCCATAAGCTCAGGGCGGCGGCGGACACGCCCGACAATGCAGGTGGCAGCAGAGGCTTCCCAGCCGGTGCCAGGGCAGCTGATCGGTGGCGCACAGCCTGGAAAGGCTGTGCCAGCAGCCAGTATCATCTTTTGGGGTTTTACGAGGGAGCTGACAGATCTCGCGCCACTGCTTGGTCAAGATACACGGGATAAAAAGGCGAACCCCTCCCCGGCCTCAGCTCATATCTGCCCAAAACTCTTGGAGGAAGGCGGTGGCAGCGCTTACCGGTACCGGGGCCCCGTCGATTGCGGCCACCGGCATCAGCCCCATGAGGGAGTTGGCCAGCCAGAGGCCGTCGGAGTCCCGAAGCTGGGCCACCGTGGTCCGGCGGGCTTTGAGGCAGAGACCCCGGGCGGCTAACCCCCGGCCCAGGACCGTTACGGTCACTCCGGGAAGGGCGCTGGCCGAGGCAGGCAGATAATACTGTCCCTGGTGGAGATAGATGAGGCTGGTGGCGGCTCCTTCCGAAACCAGGCCGTCTGCCTCCAGGATGAGGGCCTCCTTGGCGCCCTGGTCCAGGGCGAACTGCCGGGCCGCCAGGTAAAACAGGTAGTTGAGGCTCTTGTGGCGGCCCACGAAGGTGGAGCGGCCTTCAGGAAAGACGGCCACCGGCCAGCCGGCGGCGTAGTCTTCTGGACTGGGAGGCGTATAGGCCTCGGCATAGATGACCAGGGTGGGACGGCGGCCCTCCGGCAGGCCCAACCCCGGGGCCACCCCCCGGGTCAGGAGTATTTTCACCCGGGCCGGACCCCGGCTCAAACCGTTGGCTGCGAGCACCTGTGCCAGGCGCTCCGGCCAGGGGACATTGGCCGGGAAAGGCAGGCGAAAGGCCCGGGCCGAGTCGGCCAGGCGCTCCAGGTGCTGGGCCAGAAGGTGAACCTGCCCAGCCTCGGCCCGCAGGGTTTCGAACAGGCCGTCCCCGTAGAGGAAACCGCGGTCGTGCACCGGCACCCGGGCCTGGGAAATCGGGATCAGTCTGTCATTGAGCCATACGAACTTTTTTTCCATGCGTCAACCTTATCAAAACCTTGGGGCGAAAAGGGGAAAGGGCAAAAGGCGAAAAGGATCAAAAAAGGACGCTATCTCCTGTGCGGCCTTAACTGCCTCCATTATTCACAAAACCGTCTCTTCTTCAAGCAGCCATAGGGGTGCATGCCGAGATGCGGCGGCCACAGGCCGCCCTATGAGCTGCGCACCTTCATCATGCACAGGCGAGACGCCTGTGCCACCACATACTCAATAACTTTTCAAGGCCGCGTTATAAAGCAATCTTTTTCCCTTTTTGCCTTTTCCCCCTTTTCCCTTTTACCCCTACCTATAAATCTCCGGCAATAAGCCGGAACAACGTGCTGGCCTTGTGGAGGGTCTCGTCGTATTCGTCCTCTTCCCGGGAGTCATAGACCACCCCGCCTCCCACGGCGAAATAGCCCCGGCCTCGGGTAATGATGGCGGTGCGGATGGCGACGTTCAAGTCCAGGTTGCGGTGCAGTCCCAGGTAGCCGATGGCCCCGCAATAGACGTGGCGCACGTGGGGTTCCAGTTCGTCGATGATTTCCATGGCCCGGATCTTGGGGCAGCCGGTGATGGAGCCGCCGGGAAAGGTGGCCCGGAGAATATCCACCGCACTGCAGCCGGGATTGAGTTGCCCCGCCACCACCGACACCAGGTGGTAGACGTTCTGATAGGCCTCCAGGCGTTTGTGCTCCAGGACCTTGACGGTCCGGGGCTGGCAGACCTTGCCCACATCGTTCCGCAGGAGGTCGACGATCATGGAGAGCTCGGCGTCGTCCTTGGGGCTTTCGGCCAATTCCTGGCGCAGGACGGCGTCGGCCGCCGGGGTGGCCCCCCGGGGCCGGGTGCCCTTGATGGGGCGGGTTTCGAGATATTCGCCCCGTTGGTAGAGGAAACGCTCCATGGAGGTGGAGAGCACCTGAAAATCGTCGCAGTGCAGATAGGCGTAAAAGGGCGCCGGGTTGAGCTGAAAGAGCCGCTGCATCAGGTGATACGGCTCCCCGGACAGGGGAAATGCAAAGCGCTGGGTCAGGTTGACCTGGTAAACGTCGCCGGCGCCGATATACTCCCGGATGCGAGTCAGGGCCTTTAAATACGCCTCCCGGGTAAAATTGCTCTGGGGCGGCCCCACCCGGTAAGCGCCCAGGGGAGTCGCCGGAGGCCACAAATCGCCGGCCTCCGGGGCCATGGCGCGGCCGGCGGCATCCTCATAGGTAATGTTCACCTGCGAGAACCGCCCGCCCCGCCGGTCGTGGATCACCAGGCGCCGGGGGAAGGCAAAGAGCATTTCGGGCAGGTGTAAATCATCGATTGCGGTGGTGGGCAGACGCTCCAGGTGATTTTTCAGGTCATAGGCCAGAAACCCCAGCCCGCCGGCGGCCATGGGCGCCAGGGGGGAGTCGCCCGGCAACTGCAGGGCGCCCATGAGGTCATCCAGCACCACAAAGGGGTCAGCCTCATAGACCCGGGGGTCGCCGTCCTGCTTAACCTCGACCCGGCGGCCCCTGGCCCGGAGCACCAGGAACGGGTCCCAGCCCATAAGGGAATACCCGGCGCAGTCCAAATCCCCGCCGCTCAAGAGCAGCATGGCATAAGGGCGCTCCCGGATGGCAGTGAACAGATCCGCCAGGCCGGCTACCCCCGGCGGCGGCTCGTACGGCTTCACCTTAATATCTAAAATTCGCCCGAACATAGTTTTTCCTGAGTGTAGGGGCGGACCTGTGTGTCCGCCCTCGGAGGACGCCTACCTGGGTGCGCCCCTATAAAACCATTAATCAGGGGTTGAAGGATTTGGCCTCAAAGACCCCCTGCCCCTGGCCGCCTCCCCCAACTATTGCTTTCTGCCAAAAAATTCGCGGCCAGCGCCTGGCCGTGGTCCGTGAGGAAGGATTCCGGGTGGAACTGGACCCCGTGGAGCGGAAAAATGCGGTGTTGCAGGCCCATGATGACGCCGTCTTCGGTTTTGGCGGTGACTTCCAGCTCCGGCGAGTTGGGGACCGCCATGAGGGAGTGATAGCGGGCGGCCCCGAAGGGCGACGGCAGACCCTTGAAGATGCCCTGGCCCTGATGAAAAACCTGGTGGCGCTTGCCGTGCACCGGGATAGGGGCCCTGACGGTGGCGCCGCCGAAAACTTCGTTCAGGGCCTGGTGTCCCAGGCAGACCCCCAGGATGGGGATTTGCCGGTAGAAATGGGCGATGACCATTTTGCTGATGCCCGCCTGCTCCGGGGCCTTGGGTCCCGGCGAGATGCAGAGCCAGTCGGGGGCAAGCGCCGCGATACCTGGCAGATCGATCTCGTCGTGGCGAAAGACCAGGACCTCCAGGTCGAACTCATAGAAGAGTTGCACCAGGTTATAGGTAAAGGAGTCGTAGTTGTCGATCATTACCAGGCGCATCGGCCACCTTCTCGCCCCGACAATATAAAATAAAAAAGCCACCCAGTGGAGTCTGGGTGGCTCTCGCCTGACATAACTCTATCGAATTATATAGAAAGCATTCCCGGCGCTGTCAACTATTTTCTGAGGATGCGAAAGCGAATGCGGCCCACATGCCCCTTGCGCCCTATTGATAAGGTCTTAATACCTCAAACTTTTGAGGCTCCTGATAGTTTCAATATATAGCGAGGCCGTCGAAAAAAGGACTTTCAGTTTGTCGTGATCTCCTTCCGGGGCATTTTAGGGCCAGGATTTTGATGATGTAATGATTTCTGCCGTTATCACTATTGGTTAGTTCTTCCTGGACCTCCCTGCGCCTCGGTATTACGCTGGGGCTAACCCATAATTCAGGATCTTCTCTATATTATGAACCAGGCAGTACAGCAGCCACTGGATATTCACCTTGACTTTTCCTCTCAAGGTGAACCGGTCTAATCGCTTGTTGGTTCGGATGTTGGCAAAAACTGGCTCTACTATTGCCAGCCGTTGCGGGTAGATTCGGCGTCCCTCTTCGGTGTCGATTTTCTCCACCATCTGTTTGGAGAGACTCTCGCCTATGGGGACGAACAATTGTTTGCGTTTTGCGCCAGCAGCATAAATGCAGCGCGGTCTTAATGGGCAAATCTGGCAATCTTTTTCCGCAGCGTAATATTTGCGGTAAAGGTGCCCACGGTTGAGGACTCGTTTGACCACCAATCTCAGGACCTTACCGTTAGGGCAGATATACCGGTCCAGGGCCTCATCATGATGAAAGTCGTTTAAGGTAAATCTTCGCACTTGGCGCCGCTTCTGGGTGGCGAACCTCGGGTCCCGGTTCCGGAACTTTCTGTCAGGAATATAGGCATCCACCCCCAACTCCTGGCACTCCTGCAAATTAACCTGTGTGTGGTAATTGCTGTCGGCGGTAAGAATCTTCTCCTTAAAGTAATCCGGTTCATGGCCAAGGCTCTGGAGGTTTTCCAGGGCTCCGGTCAGCATGGGCGGGATATGGCCATGGTCTTGGCCGTCACCGAAGGCCTCGCCATGCACAATCACCTGGTGTTTTCCATCAATGAGGGCCTGGCTGTTATATCCTTGGACGACGCCGTGGGAAGTCATCATGGTGGCCGAGTCATTGTCCGTAATATTACTTTGTTTTTCTCTACCCCCGGCGCCTTGCTTGGGCTGGTTCTCGGCCAGCCATTTCTCCATCAGCTCGGCCTTCTTCTGCAATTTCTCCACCTGCTGCTGCCGGCTGGGGCCCGAAGCCCTGGGTCCGGAAGGTTCACCCCGCCCTCGGTCGGCTTGTATCTGCTCCTCCAGCAACTGGGCCACCTTGGCCTCGATCTTCTGCTTTTTCTTCTGGAGCTCGGGGAAAGTGCCGCTCCACTCTTTCGAGGCGTTGGAAGGCAGCTTGCAGCCGTCCAAGGCAAACATCGTGCCCCCCAACAGGTTCATCTCCTCACAGACCAGCAGCACATCCCTGAACAGGGGCATGATCTCATCTTTCATGGAGGAAACAAAGGCGGCAATGGTGCTGTGATCCGGCTGCTGGCCGCAGGCTAAGGCGATGAAAACCACGTTCTCCCGGCAGGCTTGCTCGATCTTCCGTGAGGAAATGAGCCCTCGCGCGTAGCCCAACAAAACGATCTTCAAGAGGATCTTGGGGTCATATGCGGCCCTGCCGGTCTCATCATTGCGGTACTTGCCTTCAAAGATAGACATATCCAGACGCTTTTCCACCAGGGTATGAATGGCAAATTCCAATGTGCCCGGCATCAACTGATCTTCCAGGGAAACCGGCAAGAGAACCCTTTGCCGATAGTCGTAGGTCTTAAATTTTGCCATGGCTTATCCGCCCCAAAAAGTTATTGGCCAAGGATAGCACACAACGACTATTTATTAAAGATTATAATCTGTTAGATGTAATTTATTGAATGGATCAATGAAGAAAAACATCAGGAATGCAATGATTGGGAGCTACCTTTTTCGACAGCCTCAGCAGTTAGCCGCAGATTGGGGCCAAGGTTTCTTACCATGCCAGGCGCTAGTGCATTTCCTCAGCCTTTCGCCTGGCGCACCATTACCGGGCGGTACTGGCCCGGCGTTCATAGGCCTAAGCCCCACCAAGAATCTCCGAACCAGGGGGTTGGTATGTTCAAAACCTGCGAAAAATAGATTTTGATGGTAATTTGTGCTATCCTGCTTTCCGCAGACCAATCGAGTTACAAAAAGAGGAACTTTTTCGTGATTGACCCCCATTGAAGGTTCCCTTCCAAAAGGCCTTCGGAGGCGATTCCATGGCCACAGAAGGTTTCAAACGCAAACTCACTGCCATCCTCAGCGCCGACGCGGTAGGTTACAGCCGCCTCATGGGTGAGGATGAGGCAGCAACAGTGAGGGCCCTGGAGACTTATAGAAGGGTCATCTCGGATTTGATCCAGCAGCATCGAGGCCGGGTGGTGGATTCTCCCGGGGACAACATCCTCGCCGATTTCGCCAGCGTGGTGGATGCGGTGCAATGTGCCGTGGCGATGCAGAAGGAGATCCAGGCCCGTAACCAAGAGTTACCCGAGACCCGGAGAATGCAGTTCCGCATCGGGATTAACCTGGGGGATGTGATCGAGGAGGAAGATCGCCTCTATGGTGACGGGGTGAACATCGCGGCGAGGCTGGAGTCCTTGGCGGAGCCCGGTGGAATCTGTGTCTCCAAGACCGCCTTTGATCACATCGAGACCAAGCTGCCATTGGGATACGAGTATCTGGGGGAGCAGACCGTCAAGAATATCGCCAAACCAGTACCCGCCTACAAGGTCCAGATGGACCCGAGGGTAACGGTGAAGGCTAAGGCTAAGGTAGAGCCAAAGAAGGGCGCCAGGCGGAGGCCCGTGATCATCGCCCTGGTAGTCGTTCTTATAATGACGGCGGGTGCCGCAGTGTTCTGGCGGTTCGCCTTTCCCCCTGCCGAACCTAAGGTGGAGAAAGCCTCCAAGCAGCGCATGGCCTTTCCCCTGCCAGACAAGCCGTCCATCGCAGTCATGCCCTTCCTGAACATGACCGGGGAAAAAAACCAGGATTTCTTCTGCGATGGGTTAAGCGAAAGCCTGATAATGGCCCTCTCCAAGGTGCCACAACTATTCGTCATCGCTCGGGAGTCCACCTTCAGGTACAAAGGCAAGGGGGTGAAGACCAAACAGGTGAGCGAGGAGCTTGGGGTGCAGTATGTGCTGGAGGGGAGCGTGCAGAGGGCCGGGGATCGGGTGCGGGTCACGGCGCAGCTCATTGAGGCCCTCACGGGACATCACCTCTGGTCAGAGCGCTATGACCGAAGCCTGAAAGACATCTTCGACCTGCAGGATGAGATTACCATGAAGATCCTCACGGAACTTCGCGTGAAGATCACCGAGGGCGAAACAACGCGCATACAAGCAAAGGGAACGAACAACCTTCAGGCTTACTTGAAGGTTGTGGAAGCGGCTTGGTACGGATATCAAATGAACAAAGAAGCGATTGCGGTGGCCAAACGGCTTTTACAGGAAGCCGTGAGACTGGATCCAAACTACGCACAGGCCCATATCGATCTATCCTTTATGCTCCAGAAGGAAGTGTGGCTCAGTGCCAGCGAATCGCCCCGAGAGACGCTTTCCAATGCGATGAAATTGGCGCAAAGAGCCCTCGAACTGGACAACTCCTCGGCTGAGGCCCAAGCTGCTGTTAGCGATATCTTTTTATTGTTGGGTCAGCATGCTAAGGCGATTGAAAGCGGAGAGCTGGCTGTGAAGCTTGACCCTAATAACGCTAGAACTATCGTAGTTCTTGCCCTTTGTCTGAACTATTCTTTTAGGAGTGAGGAGGCCATGCCTTTGCTTAGACAGGGCATTCGACTCAATCCTTTTTTTCCCTTGCTGTACAGTCAATTGGGTAACGCTTGTCGTGAAACCGGAAGGTATGAGGAGGGGATCGCGGCAGTAAAGAAAGCCCTTCAGCTTGCCCCTAATTATTTGCTGGCCAATATTATGCTGGCCACTTTGTATAGTTACGCCGGGCGCGAAGCTGAGGCCCGGGCCGCCGCCGCGGAGGTCCGGCGAATAGACCCCAATTTCTCTATCATAAGATACGCCAAAGATACCCCATGGAAGGAAGGGCCGAGAAGGGACCGTATCATGGAGGCCCTGAGACAGGCGGGGCTGAGGTGAGGATCGAAGTGATTTCTGGCATATTCGAATTTCTTTCGGTTCTCCGGTTGAGAAATAAACCGTAAGGATTGACCGCTCCTTCAGTCAAGGATAATTCACTTTCAGAGGGAGATAAGATCCTCTGCCTTCTCCCAGTAGCACCTCTATCGATACCCCCGGAATTCAACACAATTGACCTTTTCGCTGATATCTTGCCACTAGCCAGTTCTTCACCTTTTGCGTGTTAGGGGTTAGTTATCAGAATCATAGGCGTTTGCCTCCCTCCCGCAGGCGCACAAAGTAGAGGGTCCCGAAGGAATTGGGGTCCAGGCGATGGTGTTCGACGTTGTATTTTTGAACGTAGGCGACGTCGTAATCCACGTTCTCAGCCAGTCCCATGGCCCGGTCCATGTCACCGCCGGCGGCCATGAGCAGGGCCTGCAAAAAGACCGCGCCGCCGTTTCGGGCGGTGGGGTCGTGGGCAAAAACCGCCCTGCAGGTACAGGACCCGGCGGCAAAATCGTACCATTCCCCGCCTTCCACCTCTCCCGGTGGGCCGATTGCGGCGCGACAAAAGGGGCACAGGGCCGGCAGAGTGCGGTCACGGACGAGCTTTGGCATACAACCCACCTCAAGAAAAACAAATTTAGTCAACCGGGGCCGATGTGAGGCCGGGGCGCCCCGGACCCGGCGGGCCTTGGGGCTGCGCACAAAAATCTGAAAATCCAGCCGCGACCCCGGACTGCCGCTTTTATTATCGCTGATTTTCCTAAATACGCAAATGTCTCGCCTTTCCCTTGACACCCCGGCGCCTTGACCTTACATTGTGTTCACGAAAATGAATGGGGAGGTCAATATGGCGGATATGATCGTGAGTTTTTCGATAGCGCAGCAACAGGAAGTTGAGGCTATTGTCATCGACAAGGACGGGGCAGAGGCCCTGCGGTATGTGAGCGACCTGGTAGGGATATTGAAGTCCCGGGAAAGCCACGCTTGTGGCCCCAAGGTGGCCGAAAGCACTCCGGGTCACGGTTGAGCCCATGGGGCCGGGCGAGTTACCTAAATCACCCGGCGCCGCCGAACTCTTAATCCATGCCCTGCCCGGCGCTGAACGGATAAACCGGTCCCGGGACCCGGGAGCGGTCCATTACAACCGCCCTGCAGGGCGCGACTAAATCAAGGCAAGGTGAGGAACTATGGCAGACAAACAGATAGCGTTTACCCCCGCGGAACAACAGCAGTTAGAAGCCATCGTCATCGATAAAGACAAAGAAGAGGCCCTCAAGTTTCTGGCTCTCCTGGTGCAGCGTTTCAAGGGCGGCTCCGAAAGCCACGTCTGTGGCCCTCAAAGAACTCAGTAAGGCATTTTAACCACGTTAAGTGGCTCATCAACCGACTATGGAAAGGCTGGCGCTGGTAGCTGACACCCATTCCTACCACGCCGGCCTTCCCGCGTTACTGGCGTTTTTTAAGGACCAGGGCCTCACGCACCTGGCCTGCCTGGGGGATTGTCAACCGGAGCCTTTCCGGCCCTGGCTGACCATGGACCCCCGCAACCGGCTTTACTGGGTCTACGACGTCTTTGGACCGCAGATGCCGGAGGCCACCGGCTGCGCCATCGCCCTGGAACTGGAGGGACGGATCTTTATGGCCCATACCCGGGCCTTGATCTGGACCCACTACAATGAGCGCATCCGAGCCTACAGTCACGGGGCCCACAAGTACCGTCCGCCGATACTGGCGTGCCACGGCCACACCCACGTCCCCAGCGTCACCCGTTATACGCCGCCCTTCAGCCGCCTGCTCTACACCAACGACGCGGTGCGGCCCCAGGAATTTCAGGCGCGCCAGGCCTGCCTGACTCTGGATCCGGACACTACCTACCTCATCGTGCCCGGGGCCTTCACCCTGGAGGAGCAGCGGCATCCCACCTTCAGCTTTGCGGTCCTGGACTTGGTCAGCTCCCGGGTGGCCATGGTTTCCCTGAAAGATCTACGGAATCTGGAATCAGTCGAGCTTTTCCCTGCTTGAGTTCCGCCGCCACCAGGGCGTCGGTGGGGAAGGCCAGCGGCTGCGGCGGCGCGTCCAGAGGGAAAAATTTAGCGTCCACCAGGTCATCGCCGGCCTGAAGCAGACCGCCGGTGACGAGACCGGCGAACCAGATCCCCACGGTGAGGCGCTCGGGGTCATGAAAGTTGGAATGCACCGCCACCACCGGCCCCAATTCCACCACCAGGCCGGTTTCTTCCCGAAACTCCCGGGCCGCGGCCGCCTTCACCTCTTCGCCCCACTCCACATAACCGCACGGGATGCACCAGGCGCCGGCATAAGGTCCGCCGCCTCGCTGGCCCCAGAGGATGGCCTGGCCCCGGCGGACCACCACCGCCACCCCCACGGCGGGATTGACATAGAGCACCCGGCGGCAGGCGCGACAGGCCAGCCGGTCCCGGTCACCCCGGCGCCGGGTTTCCAAGGGTCCGCCGCAGCAGGGGCAGTAGCGGAATTGCGAAGAATTACAAGACATAACGCTCCCGGACCGTGTGGACACGATATTAAAGGTTGAAAGTACCGTTAAATTCATTTACAAACGAGGTTGTCGCTTTTGGAGTGTACACCGTGATCACCCCCAGACTCAAGGCCATTCGCAACCTCGGCATCATTGCCCACATCGACGCGGGGAAGACCACCCTCACGGAGCGCATCCTCTATTATACCGGCCGCACCCACAAGATGGGCGAGGTCCACGACGGCGCCGCGGTCATGGACTGGATGCCCGAGGAGCAGGAACGGGGCATCACCATCACTGCGGCGGTGACTACCTGCCAGTGGAAGGGCTGCGTCATCAACATCATCGACACCCCGGGCCACGTGGATTTCACCATTGAGGTGGAACGCTCCCTGCGGGTGTTGGATGGGGCCATTGGGGTCTTCGACGCGGTGAGCGGGGTGGAGCCCCAGTCCGAAACCGTCTGGCACCAGGCGGACCGCTACCGGGTCCCCAAGCTGGCGTTCATCAACAAAATGGACCGCATGGGGGCAAGTTTTATCGCGGCGCTGGAATCCTTGCGGGAGAAACTGGGAGCCCATCCTCTGGTCCTCACCATCCCCTGGGGCGAAGAAGAGCGCTTCCAGGGCGTCATCGACCTTCTGAGCCTCAAGGCCATCAGGTGGCAGGAAGAGACCCTGGGCGTCGCTTTTGAGGAACTCGAGATTCCCGCCGACTATCAGGACCAGGCCGCGGCGGCCAAAGAGGCCCTGGTGGAGGCCGTGGCGGAGGTGGACGACGAGGTGATGGAGGCCTACCTGGCCGAGCAGCCCCTGACGCTAGAGGCCCTCAAGGCCGGCATCCAGCGGGCCACCCTGGCGCTGAAAGGGGTTCCCACCTACTGCGGCTCCGCCTTACGCAACAAGGGCATTCAGCCGCTGTTGGACGGTATCAAGGATTTCCTGCCCAATCCGGCCCAGGTGCCGCCGATTGTGGGCCAAAACCCCAAGACCGGGGAGGCGGAGAGCCGCCCGCCCGAAACTGACCAGCCCTTGGCCGCCCTGGCCTTCAAGATCATGGTGGACCAGAGCCAGCGGCTCACCTATGTGCGCATTTATTCCGGCACCTTAAAATTCGGCCAGGAAGTCTATAATTCCATCAAGCAGACCACCGAGAAGGTGGCCCGCATCCTGCGCATGCATGCCAACAAGCGGGAACCCCTGGAGGAAGCCCACGCCGGCACCATCGTGGCCCTCCTGGGCCTCAAGGCCACTTCCACCGGCGATACCCTGTGCAGCCGGAACCACCCCATTGTGCTGGAACCCATATCGTCCTACGTGCCGGTGATCTCCCTGGCCATCGAGCCGGTGACCCGGGAGGACCAGGAGCGCCTGGGGCCTGGCCTGGAGCGGGTCTGCGAAGAGGACCCCAGCCTCAAGGTCCACACCGACGAAGACACGGGGCAGACCCTATTGTCCGGCATGGGGGAGCTGCACCTGGAGGTCATCATCCACCGCCTGGAGCGGGAGTTCAACGCCCACGTGCGGGCCGGCCGCCCCCAGGTGGTCTATCGGGAGACCATTGCCGCCGCCGTCGAGGAAACCGGAGTTTTCGACCGGGAGTTGGCCGGCAAACGCCATTTCGGTGAAGTCAAGCTCACCCTGACCCCCCGGCCCCGGGGCGCCGGCAACTCCTTCACTTCGCTCCTGCCCGAAGGACATCCGGCCCAAAGCTTTGTGCCCCTCATCGCCCAGGCCATCAGCGAGGCCCTGGAAGGCGGGGCGGTATACGGCCACCCGGCGGTGGACATCGCGGTGACCCTGACCGACGCCACCGTCCGGGAAGGGCAGGCCTCGGAAATGGCCTTCCGGGTCGCGGCCATGACCGCGGTGAAACAGGGCCTCCACGCCGGCCAGCCCCAACTGCTGCAGCCCATTATGAAGGTGGAGATCATTGCACCGGAGGAATTCACCGGCGAGGTCATGGGCGATTTTGCCGCCCGCAAGGGCAAGGTGGACCACCTGCTGGCCAAAGGGCCGGTGCGCCTGATCTCGGGGCTGGCGCCGTTGTCCGAGATGTTCGGCTATGCCACGGCGCTGCGCTCCCAGACCCAGGGGCGGGGCACCTTCACGTTGCAGTTCGACCACCACGGCTATGTGGAGAGCGGTAAGCAGTGAGCAGTGAGCAGTTTAGGTCGGGAACTTCCCGCCAGGTAAGTTAGGCACCTCGCATCATTCATAGAAAAAATATAATGACAAAATGACCAATGGAGAATACGCATAATGCCCATGGAACAAACCTTATCCATGATTAAACCCGACGGGGTGCAACGCGGCCTTATCGGCAACGTCATCGGCCGCTTTGAAAAACACGGCCTGAAAATCCGCGCCATGAAGATGCTGCACCTTTCCCTGGCGCAGGCCCAGGCCTTTTATGCGGTCCATAAGGAACGGCCCTTTTTCGATAGCCTGACCACCTTCATGAGCTCCGGGCCCATCGTGGCCATGATCTTAGAGGGCGACAACGCCATCCAGGTCAACCGGGACCTCATGGGCGCCACCGACTACCGCCAGGCCGCGCCCGGCACCATCCGGGCCGACTTCGCCCGGGAGATCGAGGCCAACATCGTCCACGGCTCCGACGCCCCCGACACCGCCAAAGTCGAAATCGCCTTCTTTTTCAACGCCCTGGAACAGGTGTGAAACTAAGCGGTCAGATTTCCGCTATGAGATTGAGGAACACTAAACCGGCCGGTGGCGCAGCCTTTCCAGGCTGTGCCACGGTAATCCGCGTCCTTGGCACAGGCTGGAAAGCCTGTGCCACCAAGCGTAGGGTGCGTCTTACACGCCATGAGACCTCAGCAAAAGACCATTTTGACATCCGGAGCGCAGCGAAGGGTCTCGTTTTTGCTCGTAGTTATGAGATTCTTCGGTCGCTCCGCTCCCTCAGAATGACAGGCAGAGGAACCTTAGCAGCGGTCTCACCATGATAGGAATTTTTCGTAACCGTGCGGTCACCCCGCCCGCCAGTGGTGCGTAAGACGCACCCGACGAAAAACTTTTCGGAGCTCCGGGCAGCAAGCCTTTGCAGAAATCTTCATCTTTGACTTCCCCCCTGTGGCGGAACCTGCCTTTTTGCCGGCCGGGCCGCTATCCCAACTTGACAACGCTTCCCATTATCCTCATGTTACAGATAAGGGTGCCTGACCCGGTCAATTCACGTGTTATGTTTTCTCAATCTGAATTCCGGATAGCTCCACCACGGCGGCGCCGGGCCTGGGGCAAGGAGAAGTTGGCATGGCGGTGGCAAAAGTGACCCCGATCCTGGATCAGGTGCGCGAGTGCTTGCGGAACGCCGCGGCGCACCGCCGGCGCACCGGCCGCCCCTTGGTCACCCTCAGTTACGCCCAGAGTCTGGACGGCAGCATTGCCGACCGCCCAGGACGCCCCCTGGCGCTCAGCGGCCCCCAGGCCATGGCCCTGACCCACGGACTGCGGGCTTCCCACCAGGCCATCCTGGTGGGCATCGGCACGGTGCTGGCCGACAACCCCCGCCTCAACGTCAGGCTGGCGGCGGGTCCCGATCCCCAACCGGTGGTGGTGGACAGCCGCCTGCGGTTTCCCCCTTACGCCAACCTCCTGAAGACCGGCCGCTCTGTCTTAATTGCTACCAACACCGGGGCCGACGCCGAGCGCCGGGAAGCCCTTGAGGCTGCGGGGGCCCGGGTTCTGGTGCTGCCGGGGCAGAACGGCTGGGTCGATCTGGCCGATCTTCTCAAACACCTGGGGTCCATGTCCATCGACTCCCTGATGGTGGAAGGGGGCGCCCAGATTATTACGAGTTTTCTGGCCTCCCGGCTGGTGGACCAGGTGGTTCTGACCATCGCCCCGCTGCTCGTGGGCGGCCTCCGGGTGGTGAACCATTTCGGGCGCTCCTCCCGGCAGCGTTTCCCGCGCCTGACGCACCTCAGCTACCAGCAACTGGGCGACGACCTGGTGCTGCGAGGCGAACCGGACTGGGACGGCTGAATGGAGCGCCAGGCCCTCTATTTCACCGGCCCCCGGCAAGTGGAGGTGCACAGGGAACCCCTCCCCTCCCCTGCTGACGGCCAGGTGCTGGTTAAGACCACCATGTCCGCCATCAGCCCGGGCACCGAGTTGCTGGTTTACCGGGGGCAGGCGCCGGCTGACCTGGCTCGGGATGCGACCATCGCCGCCCTGGCGGGGGATTTCTCTTTTCCCCTGCGCTATGGCTACGCCGCGGTGGGCCAGGTCGTGGAACTGGGCCCGGCTGTGGCCCCCACCTGGAAAGGCCGGCTGGTCTTCGCCTTCCAGCCCCACGCCAGCCATTTTCTGGCCACCCCGGATGAATTGCTGGGGGTGCCCGCCGGCGTGAGCCCCGAGGATGCGGTGTTCTTCCCCAACCTGGAAACCGCGGTAACCTTGCTGTTGGACGGCCAGCCCCTCCTGGGGGAACAGGTGGCCATCTTTGGCCAGGGCATCGTCGGTCTGCTCTTGACCGCCCTGATCAGCCGCTGGCCTCTGACGTCCCTGGTGACCCTGGATCTCTATCCCCGGCGCCGCCTGCTCTCCGAAGACCTGGGGGCCCACGTCAGCCTGGACCCCTCGGCCCCGGAGGCGATGGCGCGTCTGGCCGCAGCCCTCCAGGGAAGCGGCCCCTGCCCCGGGGCGGACCTGTGCTATGAAATCTCCGGCAACCCCGCCGCCCTGGACCAGGCCATCGCGGCCACCGGGTTCAGCGGCCGGGTGATCATCGGCTCCTGGTACGGGGTGAAGCGGGCCGACCTGAACCTGGGGGGCCGCTTTCACCGCAGCCGCATGCGGCTCATCAGCAGCCAGGTCAGCAGTATGAATCCGGAGATTAGCGGGCGCTGGGACAAAACCCGGCGTTATCATGCCACCTGGGAGATGCTGGCCCAGGTGCAGCCGGCCCGCTTCATCACGCACCGCTTTCCCATGGCCCAGGCAGCCCAGGCCTATGAGTTGCTCGACCGCCATCCGGAAGACGTTGTCCAGGTAATCCTGACGTATTGATTTTCCCCGCAGGGGCGGTTCGCGAACCGCCCCTACAACTACATAATTTGCCCCCAAGGAGCACCCCATGCACCGATACACCCTGGCGGTAAAACGTGACTTCGTGGCCCGGCACTTTCTTTTCGGCGCCGATTGGGGCGCCGAAAATCAGCTCCATTCCCACCATTACCAGGTCGAGGTGGAGTTGGAGGGCCGCACCCTGGATAAACACGGCTACCTGGTGGACATTGTGGCCGTGGAAGCCCACCTGGAAGAACTGGTGGCGTATTACCGGGACCAGAGCCTGAATGATCTGCCGGAATTCGCCGGGCTCAATCCCAGCATCGAGCGCTTCGCCCGCCTGCTCTGCCAATCCCTGTGGGAGCACATATCGGAGCCCCTCAGTGCGCTCACGGTCAAAATCTGGGAAAACGACATCGCCTGGGCGGCTTACCGTGAGGAACGGTAGTGCATGTAGGGCTGCTCATTTACGGCCACCTGGACACGGTCTCCGGCGGCTTCATCTATGACCGGAACCTGGTGCGCTATCTGCGTCAGGCCGGTGACCGGGTAGAGGTCATCAGTCTCCCCTGGCGCCGCTATGGGTTAAGCCTCCTGGACAACCTGAACCCGGCCCTCCGCCGCCGGCTGACGCAGGGTACCTTTGATGTCCTCCTGGAAGATGAGCTGGTGCACCCCTCCTGCTTCTGGCTCAACCAGCGGCTGCGCCCGCGCTTGGGCTCCCCGGTAATCGCCATTGTCCATCACCTGCGCTGCCGGGAGCGCCATCCGGCCTTACTGCGGCGGCTGTACCGGGAGGTGGAAAAACGCTACCTGGCCTCGGTGGACGCCTTTATCTGCGTCAGCCGCACCACCGCCCAAGACGTGGAGGATTTGGTGGGGCGGGCGCGTCCCCTGGTGGTGGCCTCTCCCGGCCGGGACGGCCTGCCCGGGGCAATTAGCCGCGCCGAGATCAGCGCTCGGGCCACCGCACCCGGGCCGTTTAACCTCATCTTTGTGGGCAACCTGATTCCCCGCAAAGAGTTGCACACGCTGCTGGCGGCCCTGGCGAGTCTCCCCCGCCAAGATTGGCATCTGACGGTGGCCGGCAGCCTTACGATGGATGCGGCCTATGTTGAGGGCATCCGCCGCCAGATCAAGGACGCAAGCCTGACGTCACGGGTCACTCTCCTGGGCGCTCTGCCCGCCGGGGAACTGGCGGCCCGGTGCGCCGCCAGCCACCTCCTGGCGGTGCCCTCGTCGTATGAAGGCTTCGGCATCGTCTACCTGGAGGGCATGCAATTCGGGCTGCCCGCCATCGCCGGAGACGCCGGCGCCGCCAAAGAGATCATCACCCACGGCGAAAACGGCTTTCTGGTTCCTGCCGGCAACCCGGAGGCCCTGGCCTGCCATTTAGAACCGCTTATCCGGGACCGGGAACTCTTGCTCAAGATGAGCCTGGCAGCGCATGGGGCCGCCCAAGCCCACCCGAGCTGGAGCGACAGCGCCGTCCGGGTGCGAGGCTTCCTCCAGTCATGCATGGGCCTTCGGCCCAACCATTAAAAAGGTAGCGCGGACGTCCCCGCCCGCCGCTCAACTGGCTTGATGGTGCGTAAGACGCACCCTACGGCAGATTTTTCAACCCGAAAACGGAAAACGACACCATCATGTGCACCCCGGCTGCTCCCGACTTTATCCGCTATCTGGCCGCCAAAAAGGCTCTGGATGACCGCTCTCTGAATTGGCAGGTGTGGGATCACCTGGTGGAGGCGCTCAGGGACCGGCCGGAATCCTCCCCCCTCCGGGTCCTGGAAGTGGGCTGCGGTATCGGCACCATGGTGGAGCGGTTGCTGGATCAGGGTTTGCTGACCCGGGCGGCCTACACCGGCATCGACGTGGAACCCGGATGCATCCGGGCGGCCGTCCAGCGTCTGCACGGTTATGCGGCGGGGCGCCAGGTCCCTTTAACCGTCGATGCCGCCGGGTCCATGCTCTTCACGAGCCCAACCCAAGAGGTCCGCATAACGTTTGCAGCCGCCGACCTCTTCGACTTCCTGGGGCGGGAGGCGGGAGAAGCGGCCTGGGACCTGCTCGTGGCCCACGCCGTCCTGGACCTGATCAACCTTGCCGCCGGTCTGCCGCGCCTCTTGTCGCGCCTGGCTCCCGGCGGGCTGTTCTATTTTAGCCTCAATTTTGACGGGGCTACTATTTTTGAGCCCAGCATCGATCCGGACCTGGACGCCTTGATCGAAGCCCTGTATCACGGCAGCATGGACACCCGCCGCAGCCGGGGGCGGCCTTCAGGCAGCAGCCGCACCGGGCGCCGACTCTTCGGGAGCCTCAAAGAGGCGGGCGCCCGCCTGATCGCGGCGGGCAGCTCCGACTGGGTGGTCTTTCCCGGCCCGGACGGCTATCCCGGGGATGAGGCTTTCTTTCTCCACTTCATCATCGACACCATCGGCCGGGCCCTGCACGGCCACCCGGAATTGGCCGGCAGCGGCTTTCCGGCCTGGATCGCCCAACGTCACCTCCAGATCGAAGCCCGGGAACTGATCTATATCGCCCACCAACTGGATTTTCTGGGTTATATTTGAGAAAAAGGCAGGGGTCGATAGTCCAAGGTTTTTGTTGAGAGCGAACGCGGACATCTTTTTAAGGCAGTTCCTCATGGGCCTATGGCCCACCCACAAATAATGAAAAGGTTCAGTGGGGCGGGCGTCCCCGCCCGCCAGGCGGTCCGCACAGGCTGGAAGCCTGTGCCACCATAAGAACTTTTCGGAACATTTCCTCAAGGGTCGGTGGCCAACCCGTAACGTATGAAAAGATGTGTAGCGCAGGAACTACCCGCCGTGCGCGGTAATCAATTGGCGCGTAAGACGCACCCTACGAAAAACTGACAGATCTGTAAGGCAGGAGTTTCACTGTGTTCGAGGTGATGATCTATGACTGCGACGGGGTCCTGGTCGATTCCCGGGAAGCCAACCGGGCCTTCTACAACCACATCCTGGACCGCTTCGGGTTGGGTCCCCTGACCGAGGCGCAGCTTGCGGTGGTCCACGTCAGCACCGCCCAGGGGGCCATCGATTTTCTCTTCCAGGGGCACCCCGGCCGGAAAGAGGCGCAGGATTATCAGCGGACCATCAACAACGACCCCTTTCTGCCCCTCCTCCATCCGGAGCCGCACATCCGGGAGGTGCTCATGCGGCTGCGGACCCGTTACCTCACCGCCATCGCCACCAACCGGGGAAAAAGCCTGCCCCTGGTGCTCCACCAGGTGGGCCTGGACAACCTCTTCGACCTGACCGTCACGGCCTACGATGTCACCCGGCCTAAACCGCACCCGGAGTGCCTGGAAAAGATTCTCAGCCAATTCCGGCTGCAGCCGGAGGCGGCCCTGTATATCGGCGACGCCGCCCTGGACCAGGAGGTGGCGGCGGCCGCCGGGGTGGACTTCGCAGCCTACAAAAACCCGGAACTGACCGCCCGGTACCACCTCCAGTCCCACCTGGACCTGCTGAAAGTGCTCAATTTTTAACCGCGTCTCTGATATTTTTTTCTAAGGCCCACTATTTTTGTTCCCGCACACTGAAAAGCCTT
>Ga0351870_1153_pt3 | contig 23788 bp, 27 predicted proteins | sample TotcelFGM3001M11_FD_206785 | JGI IMG/M metagenome (GOLD analysis project Ga0351870, IMG submission 206785) | Enriched cells from coal bed in the Powder River Basin, Montana, United States - Total cells FGM rep2 HSBNCT.FGM.300.1.M11 ... | reverse complement strand
GGAAACCCTGGGGGTCAATATTCTCTGTCAGCCAGAGGTGGTGGAAGAGACTGTCAATCAAATCGGCATCGGATTTCTCTTTGCGCCGCTGTATCATGGGGCCATGCGCCATGCGGCAAAAGCCAGAAAAGAGGTTCAGATCCGCAGCATTTTCAATATGCTGGGTCCGCTGACCAATCCGGCCGGGGCCAACTGCCAGATACTTGGGGTATATGCGCCGGAATTGACCGAAATGTTCGCTTCTGCGCTGAACCTGCTGGGCGCCCGGCGGGCGATGGTCGTTCATGGTCATGATGGATTGGATGAGATCAGCGTCTGCGCGCCGACCCGAATATCCGAACTTCAAAACGGTATGGTCAGAACCTATGACCTGCTCCCGGATCAGTTTTTCGGAGAGATGGCAGACTCGGATGCGCTGCTTGGCGGAGATCCTGCCCAAAACGCAAAAATTACGAAAAGTATTCTCACGGGAGACACCGGCCCAAAACGAAACTGTGTGGTGATCAATGCAGCGGCGGCCCTGGTAACCGCCGGCAAGGCAGGGACGGTTGCCGAAGGCATTCAACTGGCAGCCCATGCCATTGACAGCGGTGCTGCACTGGCCAAACTGAATGCGTTGATCGCGGTGACACGCCAACAGGCCTGATCATGTAAAGGAAAAAACATTGCCTATCTCATTTCTGGATCGGATTGTTGCTGTCAAACAGGAGGAGATTGCCGAGTCATCCCGCCGAATGCCGGAAGCCATGCTTCGGAAACAGGCCGGAATACCGCGGCCCAAACGACATTTTTTTGACATGCTGAAAGCACCCTCTTCCGCTCAAATGCACTGCCAATCACCACACCGTCAGCAATCCGGGACATGGACGCGACATCCTCGGGTGTGGATATGCCAAATCCCACGCAGATCGGAAGATGGGTCATCTGTTTGAGCTGATTCACCTGTTCGGCCACGGGTGATGCCGCCAGGCCGTCGCTGCCCGTGACACCGGTCTTGGAAACGAGATAGACAAAACCCGATGCGCTTTCCAGAATGCGTCGGGCCCGCGCCACCGGCGTGGTGGGGGCGATCAGGCGAATGATCGATAGATCGGTTCCCGGCCATTGGTCGGTCATTTCAGCAGACTCTTCCGGCGGCAAATCAACGACCAAAAGGCCGTCCACCCCATTTTTCATGGCATCCTGGTAAAATCGTTCCACGCCATAGGCCAGAATCGGATTGTAATAGGAAAACAGCACGATGGGAATCTCAATCTGCCGGCTGCGAAGCCCGGCAGCCAATTGAATGACCCGGCTGACCGTCATGCCAGCCATAAGCGCCCGCTGGGAGGATCGCTGAATCACCGGGCCATCGGCTGTTGGGTCGGAAAAGGGGACGCCCAACTCCAGAATATCCAGTCCGGCCCGACACATGGCGGTCAGAATTTCAAGTGACAGGGAATACGTCGGATCACCGGCGGTGACAAAACCGACCAGGGCTTTTTGGTGCGACGGGGTTAAAAGATTGAATGTGGTTTGAATACGATTCATGGCGCTGTCGCCTCCTGTGGGTCGAATGCGTTGCACGCGTTGGCAATGATGCCCAGATCCTTGTCACCCCTTCCGGACAGATTGACCAGAACGATTTCGTCTTTCGGTCTGGCAGCCGCCTCCTTCATGGCATAGGCAAGGGCATGGGCGCTTTCCATGGCCGGAATAATGCCTTCCATCCGGCACAGGGTCAAGAATGCCTCGACGGCCTCATCGTCCCGAATCGCCGCATAACGCACCCGTCCGGAATCTTTTAAAAACGCATGCTCCGGTCCCACACCCGGATAGTCAAGACCGGCGGATATCGAATGGGCCTCGCAGATCTGCCCGTATGCATTCTGGAGCACATAGGATTTGGACCCGTGCAGCACACCCACCGACCCCATCCCAAGCGTTGCGGCATGTTTTCCTGTGTCAATGCCTTTTCCAGCAGCTTCCACACCATAAATTTCCACGGAATCATTCAGAAACGGATAAAACAGTCCCATGGCATTGCTTCCGCCACCGACACACGCCACCAGTGCATCCGGGAGTCTGCCTGCCTGTTTCAGAATCTGGACCCTCGCCTCATCCCCGATGATCCGTTGAAAATCCCGAACCATGACCGGATAGGGATGGGGGCCTGCCACCGAACCGATGACATAGAATGTGTCCTGAACCGCGCCGGTCCAGTATCGCATGGCCTCATTCATGGCATCCTTCAATGTGCCGGTTCCGGAAGACACCGGAACCACGGATGCGCCCAGCAGTTTCATCCGCTGTACATTCGGCGCCTGGCGTGCGATATCCTCGGTTCCCATAAAAATGCTGCATGACATGCCCAAAAGCGCCGCCACGGTTGCCGTTGCCACGCCATGCTGGCCGGCGCCGGTTTCGGCAATCAGCTTCTGCTTGCCCATATATTGGGCCAGAAGTCCCTGCCCCAGGGTGTTGTTGATTTTATGCGCACCGGTATGGGCCAGATCCTCGCGTTTCAGATAAATAGTCGCGCCGTTCAGATGTTGGCCCAGGCGTCTAGCCAAAAACAGGGGGGTGGGTCGGCCGGCATAATGTTCCAGCAGATGACTCAGATCAGCCTGAAATTGTGATGAAGGGATTATTTTCTGGCAGGCCTCGTTCAGTTCCAGAAGCGCCGGCATCAGGGTTTCACCGACATATCGACCGCCATAAGGTCCAAAATGCCCCCGATCATCCGGAACCGAACCTGTTCTGTCAGACGGCACATTCATGGGTATGCTCATAAAAATATTCTCCTGTTGTGTTGATGTCCCGGATTGCTGACGGTGTGGTGATTGGCAGTGCATTTGAGCGGACCATCGAAACCCATCTGGATGATCCCGGTTTGGCGGACAGAATGGCGCAACAGGTGGCGTCATACAAACGGGCCATGTCATGAAATGAGGGTTTAAATCACGGTTATGGATCACATCGAAAGTAGCTGTTCCATTCGGGTGAATCGATATCAACGGCTTTTTCAAGTATTATCGTAATCGAATTGCCCTGATTGGGATCCAGGCGGATCAAAAATTCACTCAGACCTGTCGGATTCAGTGGGTTGCCCCAGTCATAGGTATATCCCAGCCGGGTCCAGGGCCATCCCCAGGTGGACAGATCCGAGTCATCACCGACTGCATAGATTGTTTCGGCCCGATTGACAAACCAGTCCCGAAAAGACATGGGCTGCGACCAGGCGCTGTCCATATAAATCGCACTGTCATCCAGTTTGAGAAACGGATTCATGTCTCTTGGAAATATCCAGTTGCCGGTTGTATCGGGGTAGGCCAGTTCTCCTTCATGATCGGTAATTTCAGGGTCCGGTGTTGGGCGAAACAGAGCCCGGGGGTTGATCCAAAATTCCAGCAACACCTCATAGTCATAGGCCGGGTTCAATCCCAGAATCTGATGAACCCGGTCGGGTGTAGGCGGACAGGCGTTTATCGAGCGAATTCGTCTCAGAAATCGATTCTTTAATTCCGGCACCACGGTGACCCACAGGCTTTTTTGAAGAATGTAATCCTCACCGGGATGGTTTTCCAGATGTTCCTGGTAGTAGTTCTGATAGCTGTTACGGGACATGAAGGCAATCACCAGCAGCGGGGAAATGCCGGGTTCGCCCTGCCACTGGATGTCATCTCCTGCCAACTGACGGTGGTTGACCGGATCAGGCCCCGGAACGATTGCCAGAAGACTTCTGGATATTTCATTTTGGGCGACGGTTTGGGTATCGATCAGGGACCAATAGTAAAGCGATTTCTCTTCTTCCGTGTATGTCCGACTCTGAGATGGTGTCGCGGCTGACATCAGGATAAACAGAAGGGTAACGCATGTTAAAAATGGGTTAATCGTTGACCGTTTTTTGAAAATCATGGAAGGATTCCTTTCGAATTGTCGATAACCATCGCGATTAAAACGTCATGATCCGGCGTGAAACAGTCCGACTTTTAAAAAAATGTACAGCTTGTGATTCAGCCTTCATATATCACTGGGGTTTTGTTATCAACTGGTTTGTAACCATTCGGGAGTGTGTGCCGTATTCGATTGATGATATAATCTATCCGGGCATCACATGCGATTTCCTTGGATTTGCCATGTCATTGGCGGGATACAGAGGTTCATGGTTCTGGATTGCCGGTTCAAATTTATGAACCCATTTAAAAACAATTTATCTTTGAATTAAATTAATATGATATATATCCAGTTCAGTTTAATCGGTTAAAATATCGGTTAAAATAACTGAATATTCGCTCCAAAAACAATTCATCGAAACACGATGATACAATATAAATTCCTATAGTGTAACAATTTGATATAATACTCATATATAATTACATCCCAAATTTTAACAGTTTATTTATGCTTTTGGCATTCGCCTTGCATTGATTTAGGTCAAACCTAATAATTTCTTCATCTTTTTTCCTCCTTAAAAGGCCGGCGGGTGGCTATCCCTCCGGCCTTTTATTTTTTAAATAAGATATCTTGCCCGCAACGCTCACCCCAGCATCCCGTCAACCTCATGTATATTCAGCCGCGTTTCCAATTTTCAGCTTGCTTTTCCTGAAGCATTTTGTAAGAGAGAAAAAGAAATCAACGTTTGATTATCCACCCCAAGCTGGCATTCAGCAGGAGCGAGAGTCCGATGAAAATAACCCCTGAAGAAGTGATCCATGTGGCAAATCTGGCCCGTTTGGACCTGAATGATGCTGCAGTGGAAAAACTGTCCCATCAGATGGGCGCCATTCTGGAATATATCGATAAATTGAATGAGGTGGACACCACCCAGGTGCCGCCCACATCCCATGCCATATTCCTGACCAATGCATTTCGTGAAGACGCCGTTCATACACATCTGGACCGGGAACTGGCGCTGTCCAATGCGCCGGACCGGGATGAAACCTGTTTTCTGGTTCCCCGGATCATTGGTTGACAAGGAGGTTTTACGCGTGAATTTGTATGAATTGACCATCAGCCAGGCGCATGAGCGTCTGAAAAAAAAAGAAATTTCAGCCGTTGAATTTACCCGGTCTGTTCTGGATCGCATCCAGGCGGTTGAAGACCGGGTGGCGGCCTATATCACGATCGATGAAACCATGGCCCTGAATCAGGCAGAAGCTGCGGATTGTCAGATTGCAGAAGGAAACATGACGTCATTGACCGGCATTCCGCTGGCCATAAAGGATCTGATCTGTACAAAGGGTCTTCGAACCACCTGCGCATCCAGAATTCTGGAAAATTTTGTGCCGCCTTATGATGCCACGGTCATTGATAAATTAAAGGCGGCCGGGGCGGTGATTGTGGGAAAGGTCAACATGGATGAGTTTGCCATGGGATCATCGACTGAAAATTCCGGATTCAAGGTCACGCACAATCCCTGGGATCTGTCCCGGTCTCCGGGCGGGTCCAGCGGCGGGTCCGCTGCCGCGGTTTCGGCTGATATGTGTCTGGGCGCCCTGGGATCTGATACCGGCGGTTCCATTCGGCAGCCGGCCTCCCACTGCGGAATTGTGGGACTGAAGCCCACCTATGGCCGGGTATCCCGATATGGTCTGGTGGCGTTTGGCTCTTCACTGGATCAGATCGGCCCCCTGACCAAAGATGTCAGAGACTGTGCATTGATGATGAATGCCATCAGTGGCCATGATTCAAAAGACTCGACGTCTGTGCAGCAATCGGTTCCGGACTATACCGGCTTTTTAAGCGGCGATCTCAGAAACATGATTGTGGGAATTCCCCGTGAATATCAGTCCGCCCAGGGTCTGGATACCGATGTCTCTACCGCAGTCACCACTGCGATTCAAACCATTGAGTCAATGGGTGCGCGATGCGTCGAGGTGTCCCTGCCCCATACCGAGTATGCGGTTGCCGTCTATTATGTCATTGCGCCGTCAGAGGCCTGCTCCAATCTTGCCAGGTATGATGGCGTCAAATATGGGTTCCGGGATCGGGAAAAAATGGATCTGCTGGATATGTATCGAAGCACGCGCTCGAATGGATTTGGCCCGGAAGTGCAGCGCCGGATTCTTTTGGGAACGTTTTCCCTGTCCTCCGGTTATTATGATGCCTATTACCAAAAGGCGTCTCAGGTTCGTACACGAATCATGGCAGACTTCAAACAGGCGTTTGAAAAATGTGATGTCCTGCTGACGCCGGTTGCCCCGACTCCAGCGTTTCCAATCGGACAGAACACCGATGATCCACTTACCATATATTTATCTGATATTTTTACTATTTCTGCCAATCTGGCAGGGATTCCCGGGCTGTCTGTTCCCTGTGGGTTTTCATCCGGCGGGCTTCCGATCGGCCTTCAGATCATGGGGCCGCATTTCAGCGAAGGACAACTGCTGAAAATGGCCTGGCATTTTGAACAGGCAACTGGCTTTCATGATAAAAAGCCGAGGCTATGAGGTCGGAGGTCAGGGGTCGGAGGTCAGAGATCAGAGGTCAGAGATCAGAGGTTGGAGGACAGAGGTCAGAGGTCAAAGATCGGAAAAAAAATCAACTTTACGGTGCACTTGAACCGAAAACTTAAAACTTAAAACCTTTTTTGCATTCTAACGGTAAAGGATACCCGATATGACCACCATCATGCCCGAAGGCGAAGAAATACGAAAAGCCGCTTCATGGATTTCTGAACAGCGGCAGGATGATCCGAAGAAGCCGCTTACCCAGTTGATTCAGGAAGCCTGTCTGAAATTTGATCTGTCTCCGATGGAAGCGGAATTTTTGTCCCGTTTCGTGCAGGAAGCCAGATAGCGTTGAATCGGATTCGCATCCTTCCGGATATTCTGGTCAACAAGATTGCTGCTGGCGAAGTCGTGGAGCGGCCCTCGTCCGTTGTCAAGGAACTGATTGAAAACGCATTGGATGCGGGCGGGACCCGAATTCTGGTTGAAATTGAAAATGGCGGAAAAGACCTGATTCGGGTCTCGGATAACGGCACCGGAATGCGTCGCGATGACGCCCTGCTGTCGATCGAACGTCATGCGACCAGCAAAATTTATCGAGACGACGACCTGTTTTCAATCAGAACACTGGGATTCCGGGGCGAGGCCCTGCCCAGTATCGCGTCAGTATCCCGGTTTTCCCTCATCACCCAGGAGCCGGATGCGGATTTTGGTGTTGATGTCAGGCTGGATGGCGGCAAGCTGATATCTGTCAAAGAAACTGGCGCGGCAGCCGGAACTGTGGTGACCGTGCGCCAGTTGTTTTTTAACACCCCGGCCCGCCGGAAATTCATGAAAACCGCATCGACCGAAATGGGCCATATCGCCGAAATCGTATCGGTGACAGCCCTGGGCCGCCATGATGTCCATTTTCGTCTGGACAGCAATGGGCGAACGCTTCATCAGTATTCCGCGGTGTTGAACCGGGAAGAACGGGCCATTGATATTTTGGGTGCAACCGTCAGGGGGCGTCTGAATGCCGTTGATTACCAAACAGACAGCATCGATATCAATGGCTGGGCCGCCGCACCGGACGCCGGTCGCAATACCACCCGATATCAGTTTGTTTATGTCAATGGCCGGTATGTCAGGGATCGGCTGATTCAGCATGCTGTTATGGACGCATTTTCCGGGCGGCTCATGAAAGGACAGTTTCCGGTTGTCGCCCTGTGGATTCAGGTTCCATATGATACGGTCGATGTGAATGTGCATCCAACCAAGATGGAAATCCGGTTTGCCAACCCTGGCGCCATTCATTCCGCCATTGTCACAGCCGTGTCAAACGGGCTTGGATCAGGCAGCCGGATCGGTTCTTCCGACACCCCCGACATCGGAAAGCCCCTTTTTGTCTCCCGTCAAACCCCGTCTCCGCATAACCATGACTGGCAAAAACCGGTTACAGGTGACAAAAAGTCCACATTTTTTCCCGATTTTTCGGAAACGGTCCGGTTTTTTCCTCCGGCGTCCGCAGATTCAAAACCCGTTGCAGAACAACCCCGGCTCTGGCCGCAGGCCGAGTCACCGACAATTGACATCATCGGTCAGTTTGATGACACCTATATTGTCTGTCAGAAAGGCAACGAGCTGATTCTGATCGATCAGCATGCGGCACATGAACGGATTCTGTATGAACGGCTGAAAAAAAGGCAGTCGTCCGGCTCCCAGTATCTGCTGATACCCGAAACCCTGGAGTGTGGAATTCGGGAAACCCGGATTCTGGAGGCCGTGATCCCTGACCTGCATGAATATGGACTGGATATCGAACTTTTCGGTCGAAACACCTTTGTCATCAAAGCGATTCCGGCGCTGTTGCCGCCTTCGGAAGCCCGAAATCTTGTCTGTGACATCATGGATCGCCTGAGCGAAAATGAACATGCAGCGCCATCCGCCGATCGTGTCGATGCCTGCTTGAAGCTGATGGCCTGCCACGGCGCCATTCGGGCCGGGCAGCCGCTTTCCTTTGAGCAGATAAAATCCCTGATTCAGGATATCGAAACCTGTCATGCCGGTGATAAATGCCCGCATGGCCGACCCACGTGGATCAGTTGGTCAAAAACCGACATTGAGAAACGGTTTGGCCGGATTGTCACATAGTTTCGGATCTCAGTCTTCAGTCTTCAGCCTCCCCGGAATTTCCGAATACCGGTAGCTCTTTCCATCCCGACGAATCTCCTCAGCATTCTTTTTCAACGCGATCCACCGATGTTTCAGTTCGTAAAATCCATGCCACCAGGAATAGTCCGGCGCCATCATGGCCGCTCCCATGCGGGCACGCCTGCCCTCATAATGCCAGAGTTCATAAAATTCCCACTCAATGGGCTCGTCAAAATACATATCCGAAGACAGCAGGCTGTCGGCGTACAGGCCGTCCATCATTTGTTTGGCCGGCCGGTAATAGGTGTTGTTATAAAGTTGAATCACCGCATCCAGATTGGCAAAATGATCATTCCGCCAGGTTTCGGAATGGCACTGCATGCAGACCAGACCCATTTTGTGACGTTCTTCCTGCCAGTCCGTAGCAGCCGGAAATTCCTTGAACTCCGATGGCCGGATAGTCAACGGCAACTGCATTTCCCAGGACAGGCGTTCGGTCACGTCATGGCTTTTTAACACGCCAGGGGCCGCTGACATGTGACAGGATGCGCACGTCGGCGCCCGGAAATCCCGGCCGGCCATCCATTTGCCATCATCCGTTGTCCAGTTCCACTGGTTGCCTTCTGCCTGATAGATGCCGCCATGTTTGCTTTCGGTATAAATTTCGATCTGGGGATGATCCGGGCCCAGATGACACTGACCACAGGCATCGGGTTTGCGGGCTTCCGCCACGGAAAACCGGTGCCGGGTATGACAACTGCTGCAGCTTCCTGCCGACCCGTCCGGATTGATCCGTCCTACCCCCACATTGGGCCATGTTCCTGGAACCGGTTTGCCATCCACCAGCTCCACAACCGTTCCATGACAGGCATAACATCCGCTGATCCGTTCGGTTTCATTGTTGACACCATATTGAAGCCACTTGTCCATCTTCCACATGATGGCAACGGAATTGGCATGCTTGCTTTTTGCGAATTCCTTGGCTTCCTTGGGATGGCACTGGGCACAGGTCAGCGGACTGACCACGGTCGCTATGGGGGTGATGGCATGTTTCAGATGGGCCTTGTTCGCCCATTGATCGCCACCGGCCGGAACCTGATGACATTTCAGACAATCGACCCCGACCTTGGAATGAACGCTGGTCTCCCAGTCAGCCGCAATGCCGGGATTGAGCTTTTTGTGGCAGTCAACACAGCTTTTGGCCACCTGCGCAGTTTCTCCCTGATGGGCGCCACTTTCTGTTGAAAAACCCCATCGCCACAAGCTGATGCAGAAGAGAATCAGAACAATGATGACCATATTGGTATAGGCCATAAACACAAACAGTTGATGAACCCGGGTTGGTTTGGTTTTGATATCGATGGATTGCACGACATCTCCAATCCGTCTGACCCGGCTCAGCACTTCCGGCCCGTGCGGCGCGGATTTCATGGCCTCTGTCAGATCGGTGCCTGCTGAATGCTTGCCAAAATGTCGACCGTTTTTCCATTTTGGGCTGTCGGTGACATCATATACCTGACGGTCATGAACAATATAGGCCGGTTTTTCGTCGCCGCTGGTAAAACCTGAAATCGTTTCCATGGATAAATCAGAGGATGTTGCGGATTCAGGAGGGGTTCCGGAACTCTGGCTCATTTTTCGATGAATCACGGTGACAGCAAGGATGGCCGCACAGAGCATGATGGCAAAGAGAATGATTTTGACCAGAAGAATCTTTCCAAAGGCATTGTTGACGAAATGATCCAGTTTGTCGATGCGGAACCAGGTCAGATAAATACCGGTCAGAGTCAAGGTGGCCAGACATGAAAGGCCCAGAAGCCGTTCTCCTTTTGGAATGCCGGTGGTCAACTGTTTGGGGCCGATAAAAATATGAATATAAAAAATGGCGCCAATCAGAATGACCGCTGCAAACAGATGCAGATATCCAATAATGAATCGGATGGTCATCTGAACCTGTGAATTCACCATCTCAGCTTTTTTGAGAAGCCTGTCCGGAACCGGATATTGATAGCCGTTTTTGATATATGCAATCCCTGCCGTGCTCAGGGGGCCGCCCAGCTCATCCGAATGGCAGAGCATGCAGCCTTTTCCGGTGCGTCTAGCATATTCTTCACGGGCAAAAGCGGTGGAAGCAAAAAAAGCGAGAAGAATACATCCCAAAAGAAGAATGGTTTTGAATTTCATGGGAACTCTTTCCATAGAAGACAGAATTCAGAATTCAGAAGTCAGAAGTCTGACATCCGACCTCCGATCTCTGGCCCCTGGCCTTTGGCCTCCGACCCCCGACCGATAACGCACCCCAAATTTTTATATTGAAAGCTATATCATTGGATATTACCCAAACATCGGGGTTGACTCAAGCATTTCCTGCACGTAAAAATGACATGGGGTTGATCGTGAGCGAGTGAATGCGTGAAACCATGACGGTGTGAATTTTCCGAAGGTCTATAACTCGACTTTGTCCAAATTGAAAATATATGCTGACCGGTTGATAAGGCTTTAATAAACAACAAGTTAGAATTAGGCGAACTCATTGTTTTACGCTGAATTCACCTAATTCCGATAACCAGTAAACTGCATTGACCTATCCACAATCATGCGATAATCGAAATGGACAAAGTCGAGTATAAAGGTCATCAATCATTCCGGGAGATTCACCCCCACATATGAAAATGATATTTACCATTTTTCTACTGAATTCTGAATCCTGGCTACTGAATTCTGCTTCTGTATTTTCCCGATAAAGGCAACAAACCATGGGTGGACACCATCTGATTCTGGGGAAACTGACGGATTTTCTGTCCGGAGAAATCCTGGACGATACACACGATGAACGGCTCCGGCAGGATATTGCCAGGCTGCTGGTGATTGAAAAAGGATATGCCAGAGACGACATTCAAAGTCGAATAGATTTGAAAGCCGAGGCTGGCGGCCAGGCAGCGATGGTCAAAGTGGATTTTGCCGTCAGGATTCAGAATCGGATCTGCATGATGATCAAATACGGGCCGGGTTCCCTTGTCACCCGACATCGCCCGGCTCTGGCGGCATCCCGGCTTCTGACCGGATATCAGATTCCGGTTGTGGTGATGACAAATGGCCGGGAAGCCGATATCCTGGATGGAGAAACCGGAAAAATCATGGGCTCCGGACTGGATGCGATTGTTTCACGGGAGAAAATGATAGCAGGCTGGAGCAAGTTTGGGTTCAAGCCGATATTGCCTGACCGGGCAGAAAAAGAATCCCGGATTCTATATGCCTATGAGGTGGATGATGCCTGCCCCTGCGATGACAGCATATGCCGATTGACATCCTGACTTTCTTCATCCCAGGGTGCCCAGATTTTGACCGATACGGCCGATTCTCCCAGAATGTCAACCACCTGTCCCCGGTTGATCAGTCTGCCGTCATACAGCACGGCTACCTGGTTGGTGAGATAGGGAATTTCAGAAAAATCGTGGGTCACAAAGACGGCTGTCATGCCGGATGAGCGAAGAATACCGCCCAGTTCGACCAGCAGCGATTTGCGTGTGGGGTAATCCAGCGCAGAAAACGGTTCGTCCATCAAGAGAATTTCCGGCTTCAGGGCCAACGCTCTGGCGATGCTGGTTCGCTGGGCTTCTCCACCCGACAAATTTCGGGCCCCCTGTCCCGCCAGGCGGGTGATACCCAGCCGGTTCATCCATTCTTTCGACCGGACAACAGCTTCCTTCCTTGAAACCCCTCGAATACGCAGCGGAATTTCGATATTTTTTTCAACCGTCGTATCCAGAAGCAGGGCTTCCTGAAACACGATCGCCAGTTTTCGTCGGGCGGCCAGACGGTTGCCGTTGCCGATCATCTCACCATCCAGCGTGATGTGACCGGCATCCGGTTCAATCAGAAAGGCCAGGACCTGAAGCAGGCTGGATTTTCCCGCGCCGTTGGGCCCGACAACTGCCAGGGTCTCCCCCGGGTTCAAAATGAATTCCTCGATGTTCAGAATGTCTCTGCCGGACCGACTCAGCCTGAGGTTTGTGAGAGATAGTTGGGCAGGCATCAGGAGCCTGCCTTTCGTTGCTGCAGATAACTGAGCAGAGAGACGATCACAAATGTCAGCGCCAGCAGAATGATGCTGAGTGCCGTGGCCAATTCGAATTTTCCCTTGGAAACCTCCAGCACTGTGGCGGTTGTCAATACCCGGGTATATCCCCGGATATTTCCACCCACCATCATGGATGCACCGACTTCACTGATGACACCGCCGAATCCGGCAATGACCGCGGACAATATTCCCAGACGGGCTTCCCAGAGCAGCAGCATGAGATATTGAAATCGGGTCGTGCCCAGGGACTGGATCTGAAGCAGCAGTTTGGGATTGACCGACTGAATGGCAGCCAGACTGAATCCGGCCACGATCGGACTGGCAATGATCGCCTGTGCCAGAATCATGGCGGTTGGCGTATACAGAAGACCCAGCATGCCCAGCGGTCCATACCGGGTCAGCATCAGCCAGGTTGCCAGCCCCACCACCACAGGCGGCAACCCCATTCCGAAATTGATCAGGCTGACCAGAACCCCCCGACCCCGAAATCGGTTCAAGGCCAGGGCCGTACCAATGGGAATACCGATCAGCACGCTGATGAACGTGGCAACCGTGGAAACATGAATCGTTCGCCAGGTAATGGCCAGAACATCCGGGTCCAGGGATGTCAGCATGACAATGGCGGACAGGAAGCCTTCCCAAATAACAGTCACTATGTCTCCATTTTGTGTTTTCGATGATTATAATCCAAAGTTTCTCTCAAAGTGAGACTCCAGAAAGCAATCGGGCTGATACCCGGAAAGCACGCGAGAAGCGGTGAGATTGTTCTCCAGTACGTCGAATCGCATATCAGCAAGCTGACAAAGGCATTAGTTTGATTGGAAACCGGAATCGACACATGTATAGACTTTCAGAAAAATAATTTCGCTGCGTTATCTGCTGGGGATGGCCCCAAAAGGCATGCCCCTGCTGCTTTGCGAAATGCATTTTCTGAAGGTCTATATCAGTACCATGTGCCTGTCGGTGTTCACGTGGTACACAGAAAGGCACATGTGGTATCGGGTTGCAGGATTCTATCGACCCGGTCAGGCTGTTTCAGACAAGCATATGTTTATCAAAGTGAGAATTTCGTTTAAAGACCAGCATACCTGCTTCTGAAGTTCGCAATCCTGAATCCAGTCATTATTATCAGGCGACAGGTTCAGGATGCATCCATCCATTTTTGGGAGTATGCCTTGGTTGATGCGCTTTACCGCCAGTTGATAATTACGTTTTGAAATACAGTGATAAACTGTCTTCAGCTTATTGATAAGCTGTTGTTTTGTTGCAGTATTTTTAAAAAGAGCTTTGTTTTCGGCCTTGATCTGGATCATAAGTGCATCCATTTTTTCCAGAATATTGCGTTGTGGATCGATGGCACCATAAATCACGATCTTTTCATCATCAATATAGTCCCATCCCGATTCAAGTGTGTCAATATCTGTTGTGCCTTCGGGCAATGGCTCGACTTTAATAATTGTGGCCGATCGTGTTGAAAATCCTGCACTATGATCGGCGTTTTCGTCAAAAGGCCAAATAACATTCTGATTGCCTGCTGTTGAACGCTGATCCGTTGGACCAGGTATTTTTTGTGGAGGCACAATCCGGTAAGGTCCTTCCCCATCAAGTTTATTATCAGGGGTCAATTCACCAGGAGTTAGCGGATCTCCGTCCCTCAAAAAGGCCAAGATCATTTGCAGTCCGGCAGGATTATTGATTGGATCACCATGGTTTCGATCCGTACATCCCGGTGCATTGTATTCACACCAGCCATCAGTCGGATTTAACCCAATATCCGCTTCTGCATTGTAATAATAATTTGCCTGAGGATAGATGCCATACACATGGTAAAAAAGGGGATCATCGTCAGGCTCGAGTGGATGATACTGAGACCAACCATCCGGTGCAAACACCAGGATTCCAGAGGCAGATTTTGAAATACCTGCATTGTCAAGGAGTGTTGACATGGCAACGCCGGTGTATTGTGCGTAAAAATCAGCGGATTTATGCGTATTCATCAGCAGGAATTGACTATGCTGCGTCATGAGTTGTAAATCTGATTTGTTGTAAATCCGATGAGGTGCTGTCACTTTGGTTGGATCATCCTGTGGGTTCCCGGGATAGCGGAGAGCCATAATTTCATCGAGGTTGACAAAACCATCAGCATCCGAGTCAAGCGGTTCAATGGCGATCAACGCCGCTGCATTTCTACCGTTATTTCGAAAATCAATCCCATAAGGATTTAATGTATTAAGAATATCCCCGGAACCATCGTAACCATAGGAATAATGACACCACTGGCAGCTTCCAAGGCTGACCGAAACCCCCGGTTTTTTTTCGTACTGCCCTCCGGTATGACAGAGGGTACAACTATCCAGTTTTGTATTGGCCTTGTCAGGATAGACTGTTAAAAAAATATCAGAATCTGTATCCGTCATATGGTGATAGGCTGCAAATGCCATTGTTGCCATAAAACAGCCAACAAACAGGATACCGCAACCAATTCCAATGGCTTTTCTCATTCGAGTTCTCCTTTTTGAATCAGAATGTATGAAAATCTCACTCACCGGGTATGCAGTAAGTCCATTGATATCCTGTTACGGAATTTAAAGGAGGTTTATTGCATGACAGGGTGCCGAAGGTCAAAAATCCCCCACAATGTGAGCACAAGATATGGATCGTTACTTCTGATTCATTATTTTTTCACCGCATCCGGAAAAAACAGGGCCGCACCATATTTGTCTTTTCCAAATTCGCCGATCACCTTCTGGGTTTCCGGAGCGATCATGAATTCGACAAATGCCTTTCCGCCGGCTGCATTGACCTTGGTAAATTTTTCCGGGTTCACCTGCATCACATGATAGATGTTCAACAGGGGCTTGTCGCCTTCGGAAAGAATATCCAGCTTGACATTGGCCTTCTGAGCCAGATAGGTTGCCCGGTCTGTCAGGGTATATCCGGCTTTTTCCGATGCCATTAACAGTGTGGCGCCCATTCCCTGTCCGGATTCCTGGTACCAGGGTTTGCCTGACGGTGCGACATCTGCGCCTTTCCACAGGCTTAACTCTTTTTTATGGGTGCCTGAATCATCGCCGCGAGAGACAAAAACCGAACCGCTCGCACCAATGGCCTTGTATGCCTCCGCAGCCGTTTTCCCCTTGATTTTTGCCGGATCGGCAGCCGGGCCGACAATGATGAAGTCATTGTGCATGACCAACTGATAGTTGATGGCTACACCGGCATCCACCAGTTTTTGTTCCGCGGCTGGCGCATGAACCAGCATGACATCTGCCTCACCTTTTTCACCCATGGCCAGTGCCTGACCAGTTCCAACCGCAATGGTCTTGACGCGGTAGCCGGTTTTCTTTTCAAACATGGGGACCAGAACGTCCAGAAGTCCGGAATCCACTGTGGAGGTGGTGGTGGACAGAATGATATCTTTGGAATCCGCGGCCGGAGAGTCGGAAATTAATACGGACATCATCAGAAACAGGGTGGTACATACAGCTATAGCCTGGATGCGAAAAAATGGTTTGCTCATTACAATTTTCCTTTCTGTGTTTGTACATGAATCGTGAATGGTCATATGGAACCGAAATTCCAAAAAATAGGAAAACATCACCTCCCTTTTTAATTTCCCGACCATTCTGACAGAAAGGAACATAAAACAGTCGCCGCTTGCAGTCCGCAAAATAAAAAACCGGACACTGCAAACAGGCAGCAGAGTCCGGTTAAAAGACATTCGGATGATTTCTGCTCCCCTTTCCGCAATGGGAGGCGTGGCCGTTTTCAGCCGCACCCTACAGGTCCATCTGCCATAGCGTTATCCGCCACAGGCCAGAGGACTCGGGAAGTATTTTTTGATACAACTGCTAACAAATAATCGCTTTGGAAGTCAAGACATACTTTATCTTGAAAGATAGAAATTATTCAGATTCAAAGTGGCAAAGGCACAGAGGCACAAAGGGAAAGCGATTTATTGATCTGGTGAGCCGGTTGATCAACAGTCAGGTGGCAGAGTTGGGTACTTAAAGCTACTGGCTGATCCGACAATTTACCACTTTGTGCCTTTGCCCCTGTGTGCCTTGCCGGAATAGTTACAAAAAATATAGATACCTTCAGTCTATAGCCTTTCTGCCTTTCTCAACATGCTTCTGCCAGGGCTTTCCCTGCATGATAGGCATCCTGCAGATATTCTGGATATTTTTCAATATCCCCTTCAAAATCAATACCCTTGTAGCACAACGACTTCCAGAGTTCCGCATCCAGGGTATCAAAAAAATACTTTACGGTAAGCAACGGCCCCTCAAAAAGCTTTTTCCCCTGGGTTGCACCGACAGATAGAAACAAGCCTTTTCGAACGAACTCCTTTTTCCCAAATGGAGTCTGATCAATCCAGTATTTTTTTACCCAGAGCGATTGACACCGGTCCATCAGAATTTTGGTATGGGCGCTCACCGTATAAAAAAAAATGGGGGAGGCGAGAATGACACCCTTTGCAGCCAGTATCCGGTCACACACCGATTGAAAATCATCCTGAATGACGCATTTTCCGGTTTTTTTACACCCATAAATTTCCAGGCAGGGGGACATCTTGACATCTCTGAGAACGATTTCATCCACATCTGCACCCGCATCGACAGCGCCTCTGACGGCATGACGCAACAGGGTCGAGGTGTTGCCTTTTCTTCTCGGACTACCATAAATTGCCACTATGTTTGCCATTTTTTGGTTGGTTTCCTGTTGTTAAGGTTGATTTTAATTGGTGATTATGGTCAGGCGCATACCACTTGATGTCATCATGATACCTGATTATTACAACTTTTCCACATAAAAATCATCGCGTTTGATGCAGCCGAATGGTTTCGCAGCAGTCAGAATTATAGCTTTTAAGATAATGATTTTGGGAAGGCAGCAGGGAGGGGATAGGCCTTTTTCGGCCATCCCCGACTGATAACGCACCCAAAATCTTTATCTTGAAAGTCTATAATGTTACCGATTCAGATGAGGGATGCCGTTTGGACCCCGCTGGATTCCGACGACCTTGCCCTGGACCAGCACCTCATCAAAACCATAGCGCATGATTGAATACCGGCTGTTTTCCGGACGAAGTTCGATGCGATTGTCAAACACAAAAAACCGTTTGACGGTTGCCTCTTCCTGATGGATCAGGGCCACCACAATCTCGCCGTTTTGGGCATACTGCCGGGGTTCACAAATTGCCAGATCACCATCCAGAATTCCCGCATCGGTCATGGAATCCCCGCTGACCCGAAGGGCGAACAGATTCTGACCTGAAAAAACATCCGCATCCACGACCACGGTTCCACTGAATTCCTGCTGGGCATACATGGGCAGGCCCGCGGTAATGCGACCGATAACCGGAAGTTCCCGCCATCGATGGTTTCCCGCAGAAATCTGCAACCGGTTCAGTACATGAATACACCGGCCATATCGACCGTCTCTGCGAATAACACCTTTATTTTCAAGCGATTTCAATGTTTGAGCCACTGCTGCATGGCTGATGCCGATATCTTTTGCCGCCTGTCTCAGGCTGGGAGACTGGCCGGTTTTTCCGATCTCCTGCTCCAGGTAGTTCAGAATCCGCCTCTGGCCCGGGGTAAGAAACGATTTTGAAAGCTGAATTCGGGATTTCGAATCGGTCATGTCCATTGTCCTGTTCCGGCAATCGAATCAAGTTTTGAAAATTTTGTCACAAACAAAACTGTAAAAACCCATGTTGGATGATTCATAAGGCGGAATTCAGACAATGTCAATATAAATGTAAATATAATGTAAAGGCTCAGGCCTGTTCTTTCCGCGCGATTCAGCCCTTGTCTTTGTTTTGCATTTGTGTCAAAAATGACAAACATTTAGACAGACAGCTCTCTCAAGTTTCAGGTTCCCTTTATGATCTTTGCGTCTTTGTGGTGATAAAACGCGTTTTCAACTTAAAACGTAACACGTAAAACCCAAAACCTTTTTTGCATTTCCACGGTAAATATCGTCACGCTATAGCTTTTAAGATAATGATTTTGGGAAGGCAGCAGGGAGGGGATAGGCCTTTTCTCGGCCATCCCCGACCGATAACGCACCCAAAATCTTTATCTTGAAAGCTATAATTCCTGAATATCAATATGATGATAACAGAACTCCTAATCATGGTTTTTTCCGTCATGACCGGTCTATGTGTGGGCAGCTTTTTAAATGTCTGCATTTACCGGCTGCCGGCGTCCCGATCCATTGTGTTTCCCGGTTCATTCTGCCCGCATTGCAATCAGCCGATTCGATGGTATGACAATATACCGGTTGTAAGCTATGTCCTGTTGATGGGACGCTGCAGGGTCTGCCATGCCGCCATATCGCCCCGCTATCCGATCGTGGAATCCCTGACCGGACTGTTTGCCCTGTGCGTCTATTTGAACTGGGGTCTGTCATCCGCATCCGTGATTTATTTTCTGTTTATCTGTGCGCTGATCACGCTTACCTTTATTGATATCGATCATCAGATTCTGCCGGATGTCATTACCCTTTCCGGAATGGTTGCGGGGTTGTGCGTGGGCTTTCTGCTTCCGGGTATGACAGTCATGGATTCCGTACTCGGTCTCGTGGCAGGCGGCGGCAGCCTGTATGCCGTGGCATGGGTCTATCAGCTTCTGACCGGACGGGACGGCATGGGGGGTGGCGACATCAAGCTTCTGGCGATGATGGGAACATTTATTGGATGGCAAGGTGTGATTTTCACCATTTTTTTCGGATCTCTGATCGGCGCTTTGATCGGTGGCGCCATTATGATGCACACGCGGAAAACCCTGAAGCTGGCCATACCATTTGGCCCGTTTCTTTCGATCGGCGCCATGACATATCTGTTTTGGGGGTCTGAGATCATTGACTGGTACATATCAGGCTTTGGAGGGATGAGATAGGAATGCGGCTGGCTGTGATTTCGGATATTCATGCCAATACGGATGCGTTCCTGGCGGTTCTGGATGATATTGACCGGCTTGGCGTGGATGAGCTGATCTGTCTGGGCGATACGATTGGCTATGGACCGGAACCGGAAGAATGCCTGAATCTGATTGAAAAAAGAGCGATTCCCAGTCTGATGGGCAATCATGAAATGGCGGTTATCAATCCAAAAAGTCTGAAATGGTTCAATCCCACAGCCAGAGAATCGATTGAAAAAACAACAGCCATTCTGTCATCATCTTCATGCAGGCGCCTGGAATCCCTGCCCGGATTCATGGTTCGGAATCATATGCGGTTTGTGCATGGATTCCCCCCCGACTCCGCCATCGTGTATCTGCTTCAGGTCCCCCAACAGGGTCTGATGCAGGCATTTTCCAATCTTGCCGAACGGATATGTTTTATCGGACATACCCATGTTCTGCGACTGATTTCTTTTGACGGCAAGGCACTTGTCACAACCCGGATGAAAAATGCCGTCTATCCACTGAATCCATCCCACAAATACATCATCAATATCGGGTCGGTCGGTCAGCCGCGGGAAGGCGGCGTTTCGGCCAGATATGTGATTCTGGACACGGATGATGACACACTGGATGTCCGTTTTGTCATCTATGATCCCCGTCGTATTGCCGATAAAATTATTCGGCTGGGATTTCCACCGGTTCATGCGGAAAGACTGCTGCCATGAAATACATCGGAAAATACAGGATCAGCGGTTTTCTGGGAAAAGGAGGCATGAGCCGGGTTTATCAGGTTCGGATTCCGGTGATTGAAAAAACCGTTGCGTTAAAGCTGCTGTTTCCCCATCCCTTTCTGGTGGATTTGATCGGCATGAAACAGATCGAATCGCTGTTTCTGTCAGAAGCCGTTGTCATGGCCGGACTGCGTCATCCCCATATCCTGGAGATATGGGATTTTGACCGGGATCAAACCGGAAAACCTTTTTATATCATGGCCTATTATTGTAACAATCTTGGCATGATGATGGGCGAAACCTATGAAGTGGAACAACCATCCCGGATTATTCCAACCGACAAGGCCATCCCGTATATCCGGCAGACCCTTTCCGGACTGGCCTGTCTGCACCATGCCGGAATCATTCATGGGGATATCAAACCGTTCAATCTGCTGATAACCGATCAGGATACAATTAAAATCGGAGACTTCGGGCTGTCCCGGATGAGGGGCGAAACCTTTGAAATGCCGGAAAACCTGAAAGTCGGATCTCCGTTTTACGCGGCGCCGGAGCAGGAAACCCACCCGGATGAGATTGATTTCAATGCAGACCTTTATGCCGTTGGCATCACCCTGTACCGTATGGTCACCGGCGTTTTGCCGGAAGCACCGGTGACCCCTCCCAGCCGTCTGAGCCCGGACATGGATGCGGTCTGGGATCGATTCATTCTGAAATCGATCGCCAGAAATCCGAATGACCGGTTTCAGACTGCGACGGATATGATGGCGGGACTACAGGAAGCTGAAAACGCATGGATTCAAAGAAAAGAGGCGGCCTGCCAGTTGGTGGCGCTTCGTCCATCTCCCGTTTGCCCGCCTGCCCGGAAAACCCTTCGAAAAGTCGGGATCAGGACGGCCCCGAAAAATGCCCGCGACCGGTTCGATCTGGATATGTTGTGGCGGCCTAAATGCCATATTGCCAATGATTTTGTCATGACACAGGAGAATCTGATTCAGGATCGGGAAACCGGTCTGATCTGGCAGCAGTCCGGATCACCCTATCCCCTGACCTGGTACGATGCCAAAACCCTGATCGGCCAATTGAATGCGGCTTGTCATGGTGGACGAAATGACTGGCGTCTGCCGACAGTGGATGAGCTGACCACGTTGCTGACCGAAAGCCCTCACGCCCAGGATCTTTGCATTCAACCGGTCTTTGATACCACCCAAAAATGGCTCTGGAGCTCAGACAGGCGAAGCTATACGGCTGCGTGGTATGTGAGTCTGGACCTGGGATTTGTCAGTTGGCAGGATTTCAGTGGATTTCTTTATGTCAAAGCCGTCAGCAATTGAGAGCATGTTTGTCTCTGTGACATTTCCAGCAGTCATTTCCATCAGCCATTCAAATTTCAGCTCTTGCCTGAAGCCGGATTCTGTGTTATTTATCCGCAACAAAATCGGGGCGTGGCGCAGCCTGGTAGCGCGCCTGCTTTGGGAGCAGGAAGCCGGAGGTTCAAATCCTCTCGCCCCGACCATTTCACGTAACAAAAAATTTCAAGCGATTGACCCCCTATGTCAATAAATTGGATACGCCACACAGCATCGCTTTCATGCCTGCCCAGCCCCCAGAGCCTTTCCAGTCACTGACTGTCTGATCTGTTTTTCTCAATCCGTATTGTTCACCATCGATGTCCATATTCCGGGAGATTTGTATGTCCATGACGATTTCAGGGATTATCCTGTCATGTATCAGCGGTCTTCTTCTGACAGCATCGTTTCCAAAAGTCGGCATGTCATGGCTGGCGTATATTTCCCTGGTGCCGATGATGCTGGCGGTCGGACACGTGAATTCAAAAACCGGCTTTCGATATGGTTTTATGGCCGGAATGGTTCACTATCTGTCGCTGATGTACTGGCTGGTTCATACACTGGTTGAATTCGGTCACCTTCCGACCCTTGCCGCCTGGGGTGTTCTGATGCTGTTTACCGCTTATCTGGCCCTTTATCCGGCGTTGTTTGCGGTATCCTTCATCTATTTTCTGAAGTATCCACCGTATGGATACATGATGCCACCTTTTGTCTGGGTGGGGCTGGAATATGTCCGGTCATTTCTGATGACCGGATTCCCCTGGGAGCTTCTGGGGTATTCTCAGCATGCGTCTTTGACCATTATTCAGATAGCCGACATGGCGGGTGTATATGGCGTTTCATTTTTGATCGTTACGGTGAATCTGACACTGTATCTGATCTTTCAGTATATATCCGGTCGAAATTCGGCCAACAGACAGCGTTATCGCCGGTATGCCATCACCGCATCTTTTATCTGCGCGATACTTGTCATACATGTTTTGGCATATGGTCAGTGGCAGATGCATCGCACGCAGGAACGGATGGAATCTGCCCAACGACTCAAGATTGCGGTGATTCAGGGCAACATCGATCAGGGTGTCAAATGGAAACCGGACCATCAGATTTCATCACTGGAAAAGTACCTGGGACTGTCGAATCTGACAAAACCGGATCACCCGGATTTGATTGTCTGGCCGGAAACCGCTGCACCGTTTTATTTTCTGCATGATATCGGACTGACCGACAGGCTCATCCGCGGTATCAAAGACACCGGCGCCGGTTTTCTGATCGGAAGTCCATTTGTCATTCCGGATAAAACCGATTATAAATACTACAACAGCGCATTTGTGATTGAACCGGATGGAAATATCACCGGACGCTACGACAAGGCGCACCTGGTTCCATTCGGAGAATATGTGCCACTGCAGAAATGGCTGCCGTTTATCGGCAAAATGGTGGAGGCTGTCGGCGATTTTCAAACCGGGGAGGCCGGGCGTGTTCTGTTGTACAAAAATAACCGATTGGGTGTTCTGATCTGTTATGAACAGATTTTTCCGGCTTTATCTCGGCATATGGCCCGAAACGGCGCTGAAATGCTTGTCAGCATGACCAATGACGCCTGGTATGGCAGAACCGGTGCGCCGTATCAGCATTTTTCCATGGCCGTATTCCGGGCAGTTGAAAATCGGCGGCCAATCGTTCGTGCCGCCAACACCGGCATCAGTGGCTTTATCGATCCAACCGGAAAAATTCTGTCCGCAACTGATATTTATACAGACGCGGCAGTCAGTCAGACGGTCACCCTGATGACGATTCAAAGCCTCTACACCCGATTCGGGGATGCATTTGCGACCGGCTGCCTGATTCTTTCAATTCTATTCTATTTTGTTTTTAAATATATTAAAAACATACACCCCATAACTCATAACTCAAACAGGAGGTCATATCATGAGTGTTGAAATCAAGCTGACGATTAAAGAGCTGGCTCAAAAAATTGAACCGCTAAAGGGGTATCTTTGACGTAGCCGGCAAGGAAAGACGGCTGAAGGAAATTGAGGCCATGCTGGGGGCCAAGAATTTCTGGGACAATCCGGAAAAAACCACCCCGATCCTGAAAGAAAGATCCCTGTTGACCGACCAGGTGGAGGGCTATCACACGCTCTGCCATAAC
>Ga0351870_1165_pt1 | contig 25660 bp, 25 predicted proteins | sample TotcelFGM3001M11_FD_206785 | JGI IMG/M metagenome (GOLD analysis project Ga0351870, IMG submission 206785) | Enriched cells from coal bed in the Powder River Basin, Montana, United States - Total cells FGM rep2 HSBNCT.FGM.300.1.M11 ... | reverse complement strand
CAAATTTGACCCCTTCATGTTCCGCAGCCTCAATTTCCACCATATTGGCGGGCATTTCACTTCGGGTTCGCCGATAAACAATATATACCTCTTCTGCACCCAGTCGAATGAGGGTACGCACACAGTCGATGGCCGTATTTCCACCGCCGATGACCGCGCATTTTTTTCCGATGGGGAAGTCTTTTTCAGGCTTTCCGGACTGCTGGTACTGGGCAAACCGGGTCAGAAAATCGATGCCGGTGGTGCAGCCCGCCATGTTTTCGCCTTCAACGCCAAGTGAGTAATCCCGCCAGGCACCGATTCCCAGAAACACCGCATCGAATCCCTGTGCCTTAAGGCTTGCGATATCAAAATCCTTTCCCATGCGGACATTGGGTTTGTGATCGATGCCAAGGGCCAGAATGCCGTCTGTTTCCCATTTCAATACGGATTTGGGAAGCCGGTATTCCGGAATGCCATATCGAATCATGCCGCCCAGCTCCGGCATCATGTCAAAAATGGTGACATCATGTCCCAGTCGTTTCAGAAAATAGGCACAGCTCAGACCAGCCGGCCCGCCGCCGACCACCGCCACTTTTTTCCCGCTTGACGGCGCACAGGGCACTGGCAGTCGGGCGCCGGAATTCATTTCATAATCCGCAACAAAACGTTTGAGCTGATTGATGGAGACAGGCTCATCCTCGATGCCCCGCCGGCATTTGGTTTCACACGGATGGGGGCACACGCGGCCACAGGCCAGCAGCAGCGGATTACGCTCCCGAATGGTGTTGACCGCCCCGGCATAATCTTTTTTCCGAATATAATCGATGTATCCGGGGATATCGATTTCAGCCGGACAGGTTTGTGCACACGGCGCCAGTGCATCATCTTCCTGGTTGAAATGAAGCAGGCGGTCCGACATGGTTCTCACGGTCAGAATGGTTTTGGGGCAGGCCTTTTCACAGGCGCCGCATCCCACACATTTAAATTCATCCACAACCGGATAACCGTCTTTTCCCATATGAATGGCGTCAAATGCGCAGGCTTTGATGCAGTCTCCCAGTCCCAGACAGCCCACACGACATTCCCGCTTACCACCGTAAAACGACAGGAGCGCCCGGCAACTTCCCAGTCCATCATAGATATACCGGTCGGAAGCCCGATTTCCGCCATTGCAGAAATTCAGGGATTTCAGGGGTTCTGCGGTTCCGGGGTCAAGTCCCATGATGGCCGCCACTTTGGCGGCAGATTCCGGACCGCCCACCATGCAGACGCTGGGTTTTGCCTTGCCATACACAACCGCCGCCGCAGCGGCAGAACATCCGGTAAATCCGCACCCGCCGCAGTTGGCACCGGCCAGACAATCCTCAACCTGCGCAATCCGGGGATCTTCGTATACATAAAATATCTTGGACGCTGCGCTCAGTAGGCTACCACAGGCGCATCCAAGACCCAGCATGAACAGAACGGCTTCAATCACAGGAGCCTCCGTGTTGTGTCAGTATTGAGTATTGAGTATTGAGTAGTGAGATAATGGAACATCATTAGACTACAATCTTCTCACTTCTCATATCTCATATCTCATATCTAAATTATACCATGCCTTTGAACGCAAAAAAGGAAAGGGACAGCAAGCCTGCGGTCACCAGACCAATGGATGTATCCTGAAGGGGTTTGGGAACACGGGCCAGGAGAATCCTTTCCCGGACGCCTGCAAACAGAATGAGCGCAAAACCAAACCCGATCGAATAGCCCAGGGAGGATACAATGGTCTGAATGAAATTGTAATCTTCCTTGACATTGATCAGACAGACCCCCATGACCGCACAGTTGGTGGTAATCAGGGGCAGAAAAATTCCCAGACCGGCATACAGGGCCGGGATGCTTTTTTTCAGAAACATTTCCACAAACTGAACCAGGGAGGCAATGACCAGAATAAAGGACATGGTTCTGAGATATTCCAGTCCCAGTGGTTTTAATACAAACACTTCAACCAGCCAGGTAATCACGCCGGCCAGAACCAGAACAAATACGACCGCCATCGCCATACCCGTGGCGGTTTCCATTTTTTTGGAGGTACCCAGAAACGGACAGTTTCCCAGGTACTGCATCAACAGAATGTTGTTGACCAGAACAAAGCTGATAATCATGACAACATAATCGCTCATCGGTTGCCTCCTATTTCTTCCCCAGGACATTCATGACACACAGCATCAGTCCCAGGCACACAAATGCACCGGGTGCCTCCACCATAAAGTTGAATGGCATGAACGAATCGCCAAATACGGTCTTTCCCAGAAATGTGCCGTACCCAAAAACCTCCCGGATGGCAGCCAGTGCGGTCAGTGAGAGGCCATATCCGATCCCCATGCCCAATCCGTCGGCAGCAGACGCCATAATCCCCTTTTTATAGGCAAACGCCTCTGCTCTGCCCAATAGAATGCAGTTAACTACGATGAGCGGGATAAAAATGCCCAGTTTCAGAAACAATGGATAGGTAAACGCCTGCATCAACAATTCGACCACGGTAACAAACGTTGCGATAACGATGATGAAGCATGCGATCCGGACTTTGGAAGGAATGACTTTTCTGAGGGCCGAGACAAGAACATTTGAGCATAGCAATACAAATGTGACGGCAATTCCCATTCCAATACCGTTTTCAACCGTTTTGGTGACGGCCAGAATGGGACACAACCCCAAAACCAGCCTGAACGGCGGTATTTCCGCCCAAAGACCCTTTGTAAATTCCTGAGTGATCGTTTTAGCCATTGTTTGCTCCCTATTTGAACGCTTTTAATTTTTCGGCAAGCTGGGGTTTCACCTGTTTATAGAGTTTGCCCGCTTCGGTTACGGCGCCGGTAACACCTTTGGATGTTACCGTTGCGCCAGAGAGCGCATCTATTTTACCGCCATCACTTTTGACCTTGAATTCATCACTCAGTAGCATCCCTGCAAACTGCTTGGAAAATTTTGGATCGGTCTGGGCCTTGGACCCGATGCCGGGGGTTTCACTGTGGGTCGTGACCCCGACGCCAACAATTTTGTCATCTGAAATATTGACGCCAACCACCATCCCGATATCCCCGCCAAAGCCCTTTCCGGCAGCCTCAAAGGTAATCACGTCCGGTTTGCCGTTTACAACACCGACAAAAAAGCTTTCTTCCTTGTCACCGACCTTTAACTTGAAGCGGTCTTTTATCGGATCATTGCTGGCGCCTGCGGTTTCCACCAGAATTTTTCGAATGGCAGGTCCTTTGACAAACTCGAGCTGCTGGTTTTCAATCTGTTCCTTGGTTCCATCGCGAAGTGCGGCCAGCAGCCCACCAGAAAATGAACTCAACACGGTCAGAACGACAACCATTTTTACCATTTCATTCATGATCAGTCACCTTTCCCAATGCTTTTGGTCTGATTTTGTCCAAAAGGGGATTTGCGATATTGAACAGAAGGATCGCAAACACCACGCCATCCACATAAGCGCCGATATTTCGTATCAGCATGGTCATGATCCCGGCGCCAGCACCATACAGCAGCATGGGAATGATATTGACCGGAGAGGATGAATCATCTGTTGCCAGAAAAAAAGCCCCAATCAGGGTGTATCCGGTCAGCAAATGAAAAAATGGGTTGGCAAATTTGACCGGGTTGGCGATATTGAACAGCAACGCGGTAATAAACACACCAAACAGAAAGGATATCGATATTTCCCAGCGGATAAATCCCCGGATGATGAGATACAACCCGCCCAGGATCAGGCCCAGGCCGAATGTTGCGCCGATACCACCGGTCTGCATGCCCAGAAGCAGGTTGCACAGGGGATAGTCGGCCGCCGCCGCCCCAAGCTGTTTAACCGCTGCCAGCGGATAGACCATGTTGAAACCGAAATCATAATTGACCAGGGCGGCATTGAAATCAAACAGGTCTTTCCAGCTCACCATGATAATGGCGTAACCAATCAGTGCCGGGTTGAAGGGATTGCCGCCAATGCCACCATAAATGTGTTTTCCAATGAACATTGCCACGCAGGTGCCGGTAAGAACCGCCCACCAGGGCGTTGTTGCCGGCAGAAGCATGGCCAGTAAAAGTCCGATAAGGGCGGCGTTGCCGTCTCCAATGCTGTATGCCCTGCCCGTCAACCTGTTGGCGGCCAGTTCCCAGAGCATGGCGGTGGAAACCGACAGACAGACCACCCCGAGTGCTGGAAGGCCATACTGAAAAATACCAAACAGAACAGCAGGCAGTGCTGCGGCAATGGTATGAACCTGCCGCACCGGAATACTGCTGCCGTCGTGCCAGAATGGCGCCGGTGAAACAATCAATTTTTTCGGATCAACCATTTTCAGCCTCCACTGCCTGACTCTGAGCCAATTCGTGTTTTGCCAGTTGGATATATTGGGAAATGGGGATTCTGGAAACACAGACAGCGGTACACAGGCCGCAGTCCACGCAGGAATGCAGATCATACAGATCCGCACCTTCCTGATACTGTCTGGCTTCCAGAAATCGCACCAGCATGTTTACCTGAATACGGGCCGGGCAAACCCGGACACACTCACCGCAGTTGATGCAGGGATAATCCGAATAAAGCGGAATGGTGGCGCCATCCTGGATCAGAATGGCATCCGTATCCGGTTCGACAGGATGATCTTCCGAATACAGTGCAAATCCGGTCATGGGACCGCCCTTGACAATCCGGTCTTTATCCTGCAAAGACAGATTGAAGGCTGCCAGAATATCCCGAATGGGTGTTCCGATCGGGGCCGATACCAGTTGCCGCGTACCATCTTTTTTGATTAAGGTCAGAAGCTTTTCAGACGGAATTGTGCCGGTTTCAAATGCATCGGCCAAAGCTGCCACAGTCTCTGCACTGATCAGACATATCCCCAAATCTTCACAGCTATTTCCGGCTGGGACTGTTTTGCCAGTGATTTGCCTGACAGCCAGCTTTGGCAGGGCCGATGGATACACCGTATCCACAAATTGAATTTTTGCGCCGATATGCCCATATCCCTGAACAAAATCTTTGCATACCGCGATCCGGACATCCTGAACTCCGGATATCTGTTTTAAAATGGCAATGCCGGATGTAACCGCGTCCAGCCGGGTATTGATGACATGCTGTCGGGTGGCCACCATCAGATCGCTGTCCATACCGCAGACAATGATGGTCTGAACGGGTTTTTCATCATTTCCCAAGCACTCAAAGACAGAACCGCCGGGAATGGTGCATAAGAAGTTTTTTACCGTTTCCAGTGTCTGATCTCCGGCCGAATCTGCAAACGCCGTGTCACTGATTTTTTCAGGGGAACAGGACAGGGTGATGGCGGTCTGGTTTTTGCCATACTCACCGATATAGGGTGAAATATCGGAAACGGTTCCGCTGACAGTCGAAATGATATACGTGTCATCGCCTTCGCACAGCATCAGTTTTTCTCCGGCTTTTACCGGAGCGCCGATTTTTAAAAGCAGATTGGCTCGACTGGTGAAGCAGCGGTTCAAAAAATAGGTAACGGTTTCGGAAGGGGTGACGGTGATGGGGATCTGCGGTTTTTTGTTGATGGGATCATAGTGAATCCATGGTTTTGTGAAGCCAAAAAAAGATTTTTTTAACATAGGTTCAACCCTTTTTTCCGATGTAATGCATTGGTCCATTTGCCATTTAGTTTGTTGCATGACAGGCGGCACATTCCACAGGGCCGGCACCAATCTGTTGATGGCATTCAATGCACTGGGCATGAAATGCATTTGTTTTGGTCACCATTTCATAATCTTCATATTCGGATGGATCGTGGCAGTCTTTGCATGATTCGGGTTTGGCCGTATCACCTTCAGCCTTGTGGCATGCCGAGCATGCCAGAAAATCGGAGTCCTGCCCGGGCGGATGATGGTGGCAGTCGTTGCAGGAAAGACCATAGCCCCTATCTGCTGCATGGGTTTTATGGTCAAACAGCACGCTCCCGGCAACGCCTTTGTACATGATACGGATTGGCTGATCCGGTTTTTTTGCAGAAAAGGCAGCATAGCTGAATAGCCCGATAACCAGCAGGATAGCTGTCATGCTGTAAGCAATCTGCAAATGCTTTTTAGAGGTCATGTCGCAGAAAATCCTTTCACAGAGGGTTGGTTATCATTCTGAAAATCCGAATACAATAAATCTTGAACCGCCTAACACAATGTGAACGCGGTTTCAAGATAATTTTCTGAGAATGATCGATAAAAATGGCTCGTTGCTGTTTGGAGGGGGGAGGGCGCCTGGCGTGCCATCCTGTAAATTTGGGCACTACTCCCCTTAAAACAACAAGTTAAAACAACAAGGAAAATCATGTCGAACCGATTTCAGTTTACGATAACGATGGAAACATCCTTAACAGCATGAATTACTTTCTGTGAAACACTTCCCATCAGAAATTCCTGAACTCCGGACAATCCCCGCCTTCCCATAACAATGATCTGATATCCTTTTTTTGCTTCATCCACAATGTCCCGTGCAACGCCATTTTTCTTTTTCTGAATTTTTTGTGAAATCCGATCATCACTGAAACCGGATGCAATCAGAACATCTTTTGCGCGGACCAGGGCTTCATCAATCAACTGCTTTTTCCGGTCTTCGAGCTGGCAGAACATGCTTTGCTGGGACATAAAATACGGGGTCAGCTCCGGGCTGTTCATATCGCATAACGCCGCCGTATCCGGCAAAATGCTGAACAGGGTAATGTCGTTATCCGGGTTGAACACGTTGGCAATAAATTCTGCCACGCGCAGGGCATTGCTGGAATCATCAATCGGGACTAAAATTTTTTGCGCCATTTTCAGCCTCCTGGTTTAATTGTTGTAAATACACCTAAATATCATAAAAATGGGGTTGATTTTCAGAGTAAACGGTCATGATCGGAGACTTGCTCGCCCCCAAGAATGAAAATGGAGGATTACCGTCATTCCGTGCTTGACCCGAACACCATTTTTATTTATCGATGTAAATCCTCAGATGATTTATCATCGTTTCAATAGTAGAACGGGCAGGGGTTTTCAAGAAGAAATATTGATTTTGGGAAGGCGGCAGGGAGGAGATCGTACTTTTCTCGTTCATATCCGATCGATAACACACCCAAAGTCCTTACCTTGAAAGCTAAAGTTAAAACAAAAAACAATCAGGACAGTTCATCAGAAAATTTTCCACACATGTCGTGTCTTTTTTTTTCAAAAAGGTGTTGATTGTCAACCCACCTTTTTTTATGATTGCTGTGAAGAGCAGGATGAAAATTCAATCACGGAGGAATCACGATGAAGAAATTGGTTTTAATCGCTGTAGTGGCAATGTTATTGGCGGGATGTGGTTCGGCTGCAAAACGGTCCGAATTCTTGGAACACAGCACCATGTATCAAAATGTGGATCATTTGAAATACAGTTGGGGCGGATATACCAACACAACACCTGCAGAAGTTGAAAAGTCTGCAAAGCAGAACTGGTGGGGTGTTCCACAGGGCGGTCATTGATCGAACGCTGGATAATCATTTTAAAAGGGGAGAAGGCCCATACCTTCTCCCCTTTTTTTGTCAGCATAGAATCACCCGATCATTCACAATTCTTTCTTCTGGATAATTGAAAAAAAGATACGCCTCATTCTTTACAATACCGCTTCCATTCATTATTATTTCACCATCGATATTTCAGGCATGACCCTACCTAAAGAAAGGATAAACCCATGAGCTTTGAATTCAATGCAGATGATATTTTCGCGATGGCCGAACAGATTGAACGAAATGGCGCAGAATTTTATCGAACCGCCTGCATCGGCATAGCTGACGCTAATGCCCGGACATTTCTGGATCAACTGAGCAAGATGGAGGAAGATCATGAAAAAACATTCGCTTCCATCCGCGCCGGTCTGTCCCAAAAAGAAAAAACCCCGACGGTTTTTGATCCTCAGGATGAATCAGCGCTTTATTTGAAAGCACTGGCCGACACCAAGGTGTTTTTTGAAAAACAGATTGATGTCTGCTCGATGAAAGAGGTTTTGAAAGCTGCCATTGAAGCGGAAAAAGATTCTATCGTGTTTTATCTGGGAATGAAGGATATTGTTCCGGACGCCTTGGGAAAAAAGCGCATCGATGACATCATCAAGGAAGAAATGGGTCATATTCGACTGCTCAGCAAGGAGCTGGTTAAATTGACGGCCTGATATGCCATAACTGGCTTTCATTCCATCATTTTCCCGATATCCGCCAGTTTCTCCAGGCCGTCCCGGTCGGTTAATAAAATTTCGTTGCCCTGGACCCGAATCAGATTTCCAGCAGTCATTTTGGCAAATATTCGGGACAGGGTTTCCGGAATGGTTCCCAGCAGGCTTGCCAACTGGCTTTTGGAAATGCTCAGATTCACCCGGTCAGTCCGATCCTGTTCCTCTGACAAATACAGAAGATAGGATGACAACCTTCCCGGAACCTCTTTCAGAGACAGATTTTCAATTTGAACCGTAAACTCCCTCAGTCTCATGGACAACAGCCCCAACATTTTGACCGACAGCATGGGATTTTTTGAAATCAGCCCGATAAATGAATCTTTGGGAAAAAACAGAAGCTGGGCTTTTGAGATACACACGGCTGTAGCCGGGAATAAAGCGCCTGTAAAAACAGGCACTTCTCCAAACGGCTCGCCCGGACCAAAAATATGAAGAATCTGCTCTTTTCCGTCTGATGACGACTTGAAAATCTTTACCCGGCCGAACACAATAATATAAAATCCATTACCCGAGTCACCTTCAGAAAAAATGATCTGACCCTTTGAAAAATCTTTTTCAACGGCAATCCGTCGAATGGATTCGAGTTGATCAACCGTAAGCCCATTGAAAATGGGCGCGGCCGACATGACATTCATGATTCGATTTGTCGTCATTTTCTGATCCGGCATGGCCGAAATCTGCTCCAAAATCGGTTATCCTGAAAAATGATAAATTTGCAACCAGCCAAAAAAAAATTCATTCTGTTGATTTAAGTCAAGGTAATCTTCAATCGAATGGGGTTAAAATCAGTCCAACATTGAAAGAGTCGATTCACCATATCGAAAACCTGAAATTCAATCAACCCGATTCAACAGAAAGGAGATTCACCATGTTTTGTTACCAGTGTGAACAGACGGCAAAAGGCGAAGGATGCACCAAAATCGGCGTATGCGGAAAACAACCCGAGGTCGCATCACTTCAGGACTTGTTGATTCATTCTGTCAAGGGACTGTCACTTTATGCCGTTGCGGCAAAAAAACAGGGGATCAGTGATCCGGCCATGGACCGGTTTGTCTGTGAGGCTGTTTTTTCAACCCTGACCAATGTGGATTTCGATCCCCAGCGGTTTGTACCCATGATTCAGAAGACAGTGGCATACCGGGATGCACTCAAAGCCAAAATCGGTTTGGCCATGAGTGACGGTCCCGCAACATTTGTTCCGGAAAAAACCCTTGAAGGACTGATTACACAGGGTGAAACGGTCGGAATTCAATCCGATTCCACGATCAATCCCGACATCTTGTCATTACACCAGACTCTGATTTATGGAATCAAGGGCGTTGCCGCCTATGCGGATCATGCGGCCATTCTGGGGCAGTCAGACGAGAAAGTCTATCATTTTATCTATGAGGCCATGGCCGCCACATTGAACAAGAGCCTGGGTCTTAATGACTGGGTCGGTCTGGTGCTGAAATGCGGCGAAATCAATCTTCGGGCCATGGAACTGCTGGACGCGGCCAATACCGGCACATATGGCCATCCGGTTCCGACCGTGGTCCCTCTGGGAGCCAAAAAAGGCAAGGCCATTCTGGTTTCCGGTCACGATTTGAAAGATCTGGAGGAAATTCTGAAACAGACTCAGGGAAAAGGCATCAATGTCTATACCCACGGAGAAATGCTGCCCTGCCACGGATATCCCGAACTGAAAAAATATGATCATTTTTACGGGCATTACGGTACAGCCTGGCAGAATCAGGCCAAAGAGTTTGCGGCATTTCCGGGTGCCATTCTCATGACCACCAACTGCATTCAAAAACCCAGGGAATCCTATCAGGACAATATCTTTACCACCGGGCTTGTTGGCTGGCCTGGCGTCACCCACATGGCCGACAAGAATTTTGCGCCCGTCATCGAAAAAGCCCTGGCCCTGCCCGGATTTACAGAGGATACACCCGGTAAAACCGTGATGGTCGGATTTGGCCGGAATGCGGTCATGGGGGTGGCTGGTCAGGTCATCGAAGCGGTGAAAAACAAGGCGATCCGGCATTTCTTTCTGGTTGGCGGATGTGACGGGGCCAAAACAGGACGGGATTATTACACGGAATTTGTCGAGAAGGTCCCGGCTGACTGCGTGGTGATGACCCTGGCTTGCGGAAAATTCCGATTCTTTGACAAATCCATGGGAGATATCGGCGGCATCCCCAGGTTGCTTGATATCGGACAGTGCAACGATGCCTATTCCGCCATTCAGATCGCGGTGGCTCTGGCCGGCGCTTTCAATTGCGGCGTTAACGATCTGCCGTTGTCCATGATTCTGTCCTGGTATGAACAAAAAGCGGTTGCCATTCTGTTGACACTTCTCCATCTGGGTATCAAAAACATTCGGCTGGGTCCCAGTCTGCCTGCGTTTATCACACCCAATGTGTTGAATGTCCTGGTTGAAAATTTCAACATCATGCCCATTACCACGCCGGATGCGGATTTGAAGGCGATTTTGGGATAAGGTCGGACCGGAATAGATCGGAAATTGGGTAGTTAATTATGCGTTACAAATAAAAGGATCTTTGTCACTATTCAGATTGACGTAATAGCGTATGACTGTCATTCCGGGCTTGACCCGGACACGCAGTGAAGCGTTAGCGCTATCCAGGACAAATGGCCGTGCTTCCGTCTGCTGCCTGGTTTGATGGCTGTTGGATGCCGGATCAAGTCCGGCATGACGAAGAACTCTTGAATGTCCAGTTATCTAAGCCTAATCGGATAGTTATTTTGTAACGTATTCTAAGAAGATATGAAGTTGGGAAGATCGGAAGCGGTTGCAGGTGTCGGATTCCGATCTTTCCAGTTATAAAACAGTGGTGGTTGTAAAGGAGAGCGTTATCATGAAATGTCCCGGACAGGATACCCAGTACTGGAAACCCGGTGCCATATTTGAGGTCAAATGCCCCAACTGCGGCCAGATCGTGGAATTTTTCAAGGATGACACAGCCCGGAAATGCGGTCATTGCGGCCATCGCTTCATCAATCCGAGCATGGATTTTGGATGTGCGGCATACTGTCAGTATGCGGAGCAGTGCATCGGCACCCTGCCCAAAGAAGCCCTGGCCCAGAAAGAGGATATGCTGAAAGACCGGGTAGCCATTGAAATGAAGCGCTATTTCAAAACCGACTTCAAACGCATCGGCCATGCCTCCCGGGTGGCCCGTTATGCGGAGCGGATCGGTAAGCTGGACGGCGGAAACCTGGCGGTCATTCTGTCAGCAGCCTATCTTCATGACATTGGCATTCATGAAACGGAACGGAAATATCAGAGTACGGCTGCACGGTATCAGGAAACAGAAGGTCCGCCGATTGCCAGAACCATCCTGGAAAAACTGGGTGCCAAACCGGAACTGATCGATGAAGTCTGTGATATTGTGGGGCACCATCATCATCCACGGGAAACCGAGACCCTGAATTTCAAGGCGGTTTACGATGCGGACCTGATTGCCAATGTAGAAGACAATCAGAAAGAATCCCCGTCAACGCCGGATCGGATCACGTCCATCATCGAAAAGTCTTTTTTGACGGAAAACGGTCGGAAGGTTGCCAGAGAAACGCTTTTGAAACAATAACTGATGATAACGGGTGATCAACCGATAGGGGTAACCATGAAAGTCATACGAAAAATTATACAGATAGATGATGAAAAATGTGATGGATGCGGTCAGTGTGTGCCGGGCTGCGCCGAAGGTGCGCTTCAGATTGTTGACGGCAAGGCCCGCATGGTCGCGGAAAAATATTGCGACGGGTTGGGTGCCTGCCTGGGAGAGTGCCCGAATGATGCGCTTCATGTCATCGAGCGGGAAGCCGAAGAATTTGATGAACTTGCGGTTGAAGAATATCTGGCAGCACAGGAAAAAACCGGTGTGCCGGATGGGCCAAAACCATCCGGCACATGCCCCTCTGCCGCCATTCAAATCCATTCGCCTGCCGGAGCATGTGACAAGGCCAACATTCCTGCCATGCATGCCGGCGGCGGCAACAGCTTTCTGACCCACTGGCCGATTCAGATTCGTCTGATTCCACCCAATGCACCCTTTCTGAAAGGTGCGGATCTTCTGGTTGTGGCGGATTGCGCGGCCCTTTCCTATCCGCAGGTCCAGCAGGTCTTTGTCAAGGGACGGGTGGTCATGATGGGATGCCCCAAATTCGATGCGGTTCAGGAGTATATTGACAAATTTGCACAGATATTCCGTTTGGCCGGTATCAAAAGCATCACCGTTCTGATCATGGAAGTGCCCTGCTGTTCCGGTCTGCCCGGCATTGTCAAAAAGGGCTTGCAGGCGGCCGAAGCCAGCATTCCCATGTCAGTCGCGACAATCAGTACAAAAGGCGAGTTGATCGAACTGAAAAACATCGGGTGACATGCATGAAAAGTGCCGATCATGACCATTGAAAATATAATTCTGCTATCATCTCCTGCCCCGACCTCCCCCTTCCCGGGGGAGGAGATCTATCGGCTGGTTTCATGATCCGGATCGCTCTCCGCGCACAATATTTTCTGTATTTTGCCATCATGGGCCTGTATCTGCCCTACTTCAATCTCTATCTGTCCCATATCCAGTTGACCGGTTTTCAAATCGGCGCACTGTCCGCTCTCCGTTCCGTTCTCATGGTCATCTTTCCGGTTGTCTGGGGTCTTGTGGCAGATCGATTCCAGGCCAGAAGGTCTGTCTATATTCTCTGCACCCTGCTCAGCACATCCATCTGGGGACTTTACCTTTACACCACCGATTTTGAATGGCTGCTCCTGATTACATTGGGATATGGCATTTTTTACTCCCCGATCATCGCGTTTCTGGAAGCCTTTACCATGGATGCCCTGGGCACCGACAAGCTTCGATACGGCCAGACCCGGGTATGGGGCTCCATTGCGTTTATTGCCATTGTCCTTTTGGTAGGCAGACTGATTGAAATCTATCCGATCAACCTGATACTGATCATGGTGCTATGCATCGGATTGATCCAGTCGGCGGCAGCCCTGGGCCTGCCGGAATTCCAAATTAAAAAAAACCGGAAAATCGCCGGCGACCCGCGACGGCTGACCAGCCCGGACAGCATTGTCTTTTTAACGGCCGGATTTTTGATGCTCATGAGCCACGGCGCCTATTATGGTTTTTTTTCGATCCATCTGGAAAAACTGGGATTTGGCGCCACGTTTATCGGAACCTGCTGGGCAGTTGCCTCGATTTCCGAAATCGGGATCATGATGGGGTCAAAGACGTTTTTTCAACGGTTTTCCATAGAAAATGTTCTGGTTTTTTCATTTGTGGTTGCCGCAGCCCGCTGGTTTCTGCTATCTGTAGCGGTAAGCGGCCCGGTCATACTGATCGTCCAGATATTGCATGCCATTACCTATGGCGCATTTCATATGGCAAGTATCATTTATATTGATCGACTGTCATCGGAAGCATCCAAAACCCTGGGACAGACGGTCAATAATGCGGTCAGCTATGGCCTGGGATTGATGGCCGGTTTTTTTGTGAGCGGGTATCTTTATGAAATCGTGGGAGCCCGGATGGTATTCATCATCAGTGGATGTATCGCCCTGACTGGCGGCGCGATGCTAAAACTGTATCAAGCAGGATTTCACAATCGCGGGAAAAGCCATCATGTCTGAACCGATTGGCAGCGTGGAACTCACGGCTGCCCTGAACCGCATTCGAAAATATGTCGAGGAAATCACCGGAAAACCGCCTGACGATGCCGAGCTGGCCTGGGCCATGACCCGCTATTTTGTTTTGAAGAAAATTTGTGACCTATCGATATGAAGCGTCTCGATCCGGCGTCATGATGACCGGGTTGCGACACAAACCGCTAACTTGATCCGAAACGAAGACCGATTAAAGGAGATTTATGACCATCGCCAAAACAGCTTACACCGAACCCGTTGACCGGCCCGTGGCCGTATTTGAAACAACCCTGGGAAATTTTGAGATTGAGCTGTACGCAGCCGAATGTCCGGAAACCGTATGGAATTTTATCAATCTGGCGGAAGGCCGGCAGGAAACCGACCGAAAAGGAAATTTTTATGATGGATTGAATTTTCATCGGGTCATTCAGGGATTTATGATTCAGGGCGGATGCCCGCTGGGGACCGGAACTGGTGGCCCGGGATACCGGTTCAAGGATGAATTTCATCCGTCGTTGAAACATGACGGAGAAGGTATTCTCTCCATGGCCAATGCAGGTCCTGGAACCAACGGAAGCCAGTTTTTTATCACGCTGGGCCCGACCCCCCATCTGAACAATCGCCATTCGGTGTTTGGGAAAGTGATCAAGGGGATGGAGGTCGTTCGAAAAATTGGCGATGTTCAAACCGGCCCGATGGATCGCCCGATCACGCCGGTAGTCATGAACCGGGTTCTCATCAGACGGCCCGATAAAAAAGGATAGTTTGATGATACGGGAAGCCAGTTTTGAACAGGGGCCAATCCGCCCACCCAACGAGGCGCGCAGTTTCTTATTGAGAGTAACCCGAAACTGTCCCTGGAATCAGTGTCTGTTCTGCCCGGTGTACAAACACCGGGAATTTTCGCTCCGAAGCGTTGCCGAAATCAAGACAGACATTCAAACGGCACGGGATATGGCGGATGATATTCACGCCCTTTCGATTCAATTGGGAAGCAATGGAAACGTGGATGATCGGGTGGTCAGTCATATCACCGGTACACGGGGAACCAGCGACTGCTATCGGGGTATGGCGGTATGGATGTATTATGGGACAGGGGCCTGTTTTTTACAGGATGCGGACAATCTGATCATGAAGACCGATGATCTGGTTGAAGTGCTGACATTTTTGCGGCAGAAATTTCCGGAAATTAAACGGATTACAACCTATTCCCGATCAAAAACAGTTGCCCGGAAATCCATCGAATCCCTGAAACGGATTCGGGAGGCCGGTCTGAACCGGGTGCACATCGGGCTGGAATCCGGATGCGATGCCGTGTTGAAGCTGATGAAAAAAGGTGTGACGGCAGCCGTCCATGTGGAGGCCGGACAAAAGCTTGTGTCCGCCGGCATGGAGGTTTCCGAATATGTCATGCCCGGTCTGGGCGGACAGGCCCTGTGGCGGGAGCATGCCATCGAAACCGCCCAAACCCTGAATCGGATCAACCCCGATTTTATCCGCCTGAGAAGCCTTAGGGTTCCATCCCGGGTTCCGCTGTTCGAAAAACTGGAAAACGGCAGTTTCACCATGCAGACGGACGATGCGGTTGTGGAAGAGATTCGGGTGTTTATCGAAACCCTTGACGGAATTCAAAGCACCGTTACCAGTGATCATATCATGAACCTGCTGGAAACAGTTGCCGGGAAACTGCCTGAGGACAAGGATCGAATGCTGGATGTCATTCGATCCTATCAATCGCTTTCCGAATCGGAGCGAATGATTTACCGGGTGGGAAGAAGGGGCGGGGTCTATCGTTCACCCGCCGATCTGAAGACCGATGGGGCGACTTGCAGTCGAATTCGCAGCCTGATCCAGGAAGTCGAATCCGCTGGCGGCAAAGACGGCGTGGATCGGTTTATCACTGAAATGGTGGATCAATATATATAGACATATATAGACTTTCAGAAAAATAATTTCACTGCGTTATCAGTCACCCCCGACCGATAACGCACCCAAAATCTTTATCTGGAAAGCTATAGAAACACGAAATCCGAAATACCTTTAAAATTCAAAGGAGAAAGCCGTGATTGGTGATTTGCTGCAAACAAAGTACGAAAAAGCGGCACGTGTCATCTGCAAACAGGGGATGATCCCTTTTTCTGTCAACGAGACCACTGTGACGATTCTCAAACGAGCGGTTGGTGACAGTGAAGCAGAACTCGATCTCATCGCGGCATTCGATAAAAAGGCTTCTCAGACCCTTGCCGAACTGAAAGTTTCCAGCGGGATGCCGGAAGAGACCATTGTTGAACTGGCAAACAGCCTTGCCAGGAAGGGACTGCTCTTCAATCAGCCCAATACGGCCGGTATCATGGTTTATCGACTCCTTCCGCTGATGACGGTAGGCCTTATGGAATACACCTTTATGGGACCACTCCAGTGGAACGAAACAGAAAAGGAACTGGCCATCCTTTTTCAGCGCCTGATCGATGAAGTAAGGGATCGGGTTCAGGAAAGCTACGATATCTTCGTGCCTGTGTTTAACCTGTCCCCCCCGGTTGACCGGACTGTTCCTGCCCACACCACTGACGACGGGAAAAAAATCAAAGTCATCCCGGTCAACAAAACCCTGGATTCTGCCGGTGAATTCGTTCTCCCCAGCCAGTCGATAGAGGAAATCATTGAAAAATTCGATGAGATCGCAGTGGGGCATTGTTTCTGTCGTCAGCGTCGGGCCTTGCTCGGAGACCCCTGCGCCACAGATGCCCCTCTGGAAAACTGTTTCACCTTTGGAAAATCCGCCCGCCATACCGCTGCTCAGGGTTTTGCGCGAATGATCACCCGGGAAGAGGCATTCAGGATCATGCATGAGGCGGAAGCGGCCGGCCTTGTGCATAAGGCATTTCATCCAAACAGCAACGTGGATAAACCAGAGACAAGTATTTGTAATTGTTGCAAAGATTGCTGTGATACCCTTCGCACCTGGAAGGAGGGCGTCTTTCCACTGGTCAACTCCACTTTCCATCTCTCCCAAATCGACCGGGAACCCTGCACCGGATGTGGCACATGCGTCGAACGGTGTCCCACCGAGGCGATCCGGCTGGACGATATGGGCAAAGCCATCCGGGATGCTGGTGCCTGCTTTGGATGCGGGGTCTGTGCCCGTTTCTGTCCGGAAGAGGCGATCGCCCTCGAAGAAGGCCTCCGGAAAGTCTTCATTTTGCCTCCAAGACTGAGGGTGTCTGCATGAGAAAGACCGACAGGATTATCCGGGGGCGTCCACCCGAAACAGAAAAAACCTGAAAAAGCGCCTGCCATGACGTCCAGCCAAAAGCTGCTGCTGTGAACAATTGCAGCACATTCAAGTACCTCCTCCCATCTGTGCCAAAGTGTATACTGTTGCCGGTCATAAATTGCGATTTCCTTCCTTCTGGTTTGCCCTTCAAAAATCAAAACGCTCGGAAAAGTGTCATATGTGACCAACGGTTAAATATGACCTTTATCATATGGTTAGTCAAGGCATCCCATAAATGCTTTATTACCTAATTATTCTTAAAAATCAAAATGATGAATGATGTGACACAGCATATTGGAAACGTGGCACAATAATTGAAGTTGAAGAAAGTGCTGAACAATAAGCGATAGGAGCGCAACAGATCTTTCTGCGACACAGGAAGATAGGACAGACAACGCTGTGCCTTTGCCCCTATATATCTACTGATTGTGCATCTAAAAACAGGAGGAGCGAAATGAAAAGAAATATTTTATTGACGGTGTTGGTCATTTTTGGAATGGCCTTGTTATCGGGCTGCGCCATGATACAAACATGGCCGGATGATGAAAGAAATGCAGAGAATAAGATGATTGTAATCCAGGAGAAGATTGGAGATGGACTTAAAACCGGTGCGCTTACTCCCGATCAATCCCAGATGTTTCTGACGACACTGAAGGGTATTCGAACAGACTATTCGGCCCTGAGAAATAAAATGGTCTATCGGAGCGAGTGGGAAAGCATTCATGTAAGACTTGATGTGCTCGGAGATGAGATCAACCGGGCGCTGTCCAGTACCACAAGAATCCAAGAACCAAGAAATGCAGACAGGATTGTCGCACTCCAGCATAGAATTGATGATATCAGAATCAGCAGGCGGTTGTCTCTATCAGAGGAGCGGGATCTACAATATAGACTGGACACCATTCGGCAAGATTATATGAGAATGACGGAAGGCGGCAGATATATTTCGATAGATGAGGGAGCAGACATAGCCCGGAGGCTCGATGTATTGGAAACAGACCTGAATCGGATCACAAGAGTTGAAGAACCTTGGAGTGGAGACAGGATAGACGCGCTCCAACGAAGGATTGATGATGCCAGAATCAACAGACGGTTGACTGTAACAGAGGAGCGGGATTTTCAATACAGACTGGACAGCATCCGGCGTGATTATATCAGAATGACGGAAGGCGGCAGATATATCGCGCGAGAGGAGGGAGCAGACATAGCCCTGAGGCTCGATTTATTGGAAACAGACCTGAATCGGTTACGTTAGAATTTTTCAAAAACTAAGCGGGTATGATGTGAAATCCGTAATAAAGAATTTCTTGAAGGCGGAATAGAAATAACTATTGAACAAAGGGAGTTCCGTGAACACATTCCACATTTATCCTGAATTCCCTTTGTTTTCCCGTTTTATGACCTCACACTGCGCTATGGAGAGGGAAGCAATCCCTTCTCCTTGAAACGCACCATGAAAGGAGAAAGACGATGCCGTTAATTCAATTGGTGATTGTTCTGGTTGTTGTTGGGGTAATTTTATGGGTGATTAACAGCTACATTCCAATGCAGCCCACCATAAAGAAAATCCTCAATGCCGTCGTGATTATTGCGGTTATTCTCTGGCTTTTGAGTGTTTTCGGACTCATAGGAGATTTCTCAAGGATTCGTATCGGGTAGTAAATCGTCTGAAAATACGATCAATGGGGATATACTTTAACCGGTCATAAATGGCGATTTCCTTTGACTCCCTCTCCCAGCGGGTAAATTCATGACATTGAACCGGAAGTAAAACATCACAATAGAAGGAGGTTGCTATGCAGGACAAACGAAAAGCATACGAAGAGAAACTTGAGGCACAGTACGAGGAATGGAACGCGCAGATCGCTTTGCTCAAGGCCAAGGCGGACAAAGCCAAGGCCGAGGCAAAAATCGAATATTATAAAAACATCGAAGCGTTGCAGCACAAGCATGAAGAAGCCGGAACAAAACTGCACGAGCTGAAGATAGCCGGAGATGAGGCATGGGAAGACGTAAAAACAGGCGCAGAAAAGGCATGGGATGAAGTCAAGACAGCCTATCACCATGTGGCCTCAAAGTTCAAATGACCACGGACGATGCATCCATGTTTTCCGGCGTTTGATGCCCCTACCTGCAGTGTCAAAAATAAGGATGAAGTGGCCATGCTGAAGCATATTACCACCTGTCGCAATGCTGCCGGTCGCCTGTGCACCGCAGTTGTCTGTCTCATACTGCTTTTGTTATCTCACCCTGCGGTCGCAGTAGAAAGGGTCGGAGATGACTTTCTGACCGGTTATGTGGCCTCTATCCTGGAGCGGGATTTGCACTGGGAGAGAAACAGCTACATCCTGAAGATCGTAAACGGGGTCGCCACGATTACCGTGTTTAAAGATGAGCCATTGCAACAGGAGATGGCCGAAAAGCAGTTGCGCGATATCGACGGACTTCAGCAAATAACAATTTTGGTAAAGCCTCCAGATACTGGCAATCCGGAAGTTGCGAGCAGTTTTATGGGGGTAACCGGCGAAGGAGAAACCTTTCCAACGGGAGACCTGTTCCGGCCACTCATTGCCGACCCGAAGCAGCCGCAGTTCTTTGTCAGCCTCATAAGTTTCAGTTCATTGGATTTGCGATACACATTGGCGTCTGTCGGGTTCGGAGAGACATTCGGTATGTACAGGTTCTTCGGAAGTCGAGAGGGGAACGGCCTGCAACTGAGCTTGGAAGGCGCCCTGTTCGCTCAATTCAACATGGACGCCTCTTCCTCGGACCTCATCAATGCGGATTACACCATCGGCATTCCCGTCACCTACCGGTATGACAACAATTCGCTTCGCTTTCGCATTTATCACCAGAGCTCGCACCTGGGGGATGAATTGCTTCTGAGTGGGAATCATCCGGAACGGGTCAACCTCAGCTACGAAGCCATTGAGCTTATATATTCTCTCGAGTGGCGGGGATGGCGGGGATACGGCGGCGGTGAATACCTGGTCCACAAAGAACCGTCTGACCTGAAGCCTGCGATCGCCCACTGGGGGATCGAGTATCGCGGCAGCAGGCCCCTTGTGTGGAATGGCAGGCCCGTTGGCGGGGTGGACATGAAGTGCATGGAGGAGAATGACTGGTCCGTCGATACCAGCGTCAAGGCCGGTCTCGAGTTCGGTCATCCCAACCCCGGGCAGCGTCGACTACGTCTGTTGGCAGAGTATTACAATGGGTTTGATCCACATGGCCAGTTTTACAACAACAAGGTTGAATACTTCGGCTTGGGGGTGTCTCTGGGATTCTGAAAATCTATAGATATCCTGGATTGTGTTTATTGCTGATTTAACCATGTTCTCTGTCTGCTACAGATACTGATTTATCCTTTTTCTTGATTCATTCTTGACAATTTCGGTTAAATTGACTAAATGCCTGAATCAAGCCGGAGTGGTGAAACTGGTAGACGCAGAGGACTCAAAATCCTCCGCTCGCAAGGGCATGTCGGTTCGATTCCGACCTCCGGCACCACAATAAAATCAGAGACTTGGCCATCAATGGCGAGTCTCTTTTTTTTGGCCTTATTGACCGATTGTGCCCGAAACTGTGCCCGCCAGATTTTTCAGGTATTCTGACTGCCGGATTGCTGCCTCCTTCAAGTCCGTGTGATTGACAATGTTGTACCGGTCAAATACCGATCTGGTTTTATGGCCAGATATCATCATGGCCACCCTTTCTGGTACACCCGATCTAACCATATTGCGTATAGCAGTCCGACGAAAATGGGCTTGGTTCTAACTTCGCCCACTTGACATTAAGTGTCTAATTTTAATTGGTTCCGAGGTCGCATTGGATAATCCATATGAGTTAGAAGATAATCAAAAAGATCGTTCGGTTTTGCCTCAAAAAATCGTTCGGCAGATGTGGTGCCATCTCTCCTTTTGATGTAATAGTTATGTACGACTGTAAGCGCTTTTAATTGTTTTTGACCCAGCCGATGGATTCCTTGATGGCGGAGTGCTAATTGTGCATTCCTTCCTTCAACACAGGAACTTGATCTTTGAAAAAATTGAGCGCAATTTCTCGCCGCTTTATCCAGTTCCTCGATTTTTAAATCTGAACATTTGCCATCAGGACCGCCATGCCTGTCAACAATCGACAGCAGTTCCCTGGACTTTTGGAGAATGTCCGTTTTTCGGTCAACATCCCTCTCTTTATCTGCAACCTGTTTTAAATAATGACCCGGGATCAGGTAACTGTGCATCAAATGCTTGTCATTATCCGACAGGTGCAAATTACCCAGGCAAATATCAATCAGTTGAAAGTAGAAAGCGATGGTTGCCACCATGCTGTCCACAACACGCTGAGCTTTATGGACGTGCTTCTTGCACCGATCCGTAAGATTGGCTGTCGCCATGTGAATCCTGTCAAAACAGTCCGTCAAAAGGCCGGATACCATTTCTGAATCCTGTTTCTCGCCGGTTTTGATGTTGTACGGGTGGTAAACTTTTCCTATCTCGGCCTTTGCACTGCGTACAGTTTCGCAGTTTAACCGGGCTTGATCCAAAATTGATTCAGCCTGTTGTTCCTGTTCTTTGGCATGCTCAATTCTTTTTTCAAAGTTTGGCCTTCGTCCCTGGGGCCGCTTGTCAGCGCCATCGAATTCTTCTTTCTTCTGCACCATGAGTTGGGTTTGCTTGATTGTTTCATTGTATTCTTTTTCAGCTTTTTTGATATTGGACATCAATGCGCAGCAAGTACCTTTCCCAATTTCATAGCTGACGTGAAAACAGTCAGGCGAATGGTGAACATTCAGACCCTTAATGGCGTGGCTGATCAGGCTGCGCCCCTCATCACTGGCAACCTGGATGACCTTTACCGGAAATTTCTTTAGTACATCGTCAACAACCTCATTCCATGTTTTGGTCTCGCGGTTCATGGCATATTTTTCAACAAGGATAAAATTGGACACCGGCTCAATGCTGACAAGGCAGATTTCAGGGTGAAATGTCTCATCCTCGCAAAGTGTGATTGTTTTTACCGGCATTTGCCGAGCAAGCCTGTCATCCTCGGTTTTTCCGAACTGGATGATATGTTCATTGAGTTGTTCAGACACCCGGCGCTGAGACGAATAAGATGATCCAACAAACTGAGAAAGTCCTGCTCTCTCCAAAAAATCGCTGACATTGTGGATACTGGCGGTTCCAGCCTTTGTAAACGAAACATGAGCTGATGTCACCAGTCTGTGTAAAAAGGCAATGCCAACAGGGCTTTCAAAAAAATCGATTAGAGCAGGGTGTGCATCAATGCCGTTTTTTCTGGCGAGCCAGAAACGAAGCGTTGATCGAGGAACATCAGTCTTTTGTGCAAACCCGCGCTGGCTGATGGCTTGATCCCTCGTTTCAAAATCAGAAACGATTTTCGCCGTATCGATTCGCTTCCATTTATCTTTCCCAATTGCAACGCATGGTGATTCGATATAGGATGTATTCATGAGCTCGATCTGGTATTTGTTGTTGAAAATAAGTTGGTTGGTGCTTTCTTATTTTCTCGTATCAGATCGAGCTCCAAATGTCCCGAACTTTTTCACTTTTGAGATTTTTTTCGTTTATCCTTCTATTTGGGCGAAGTTAGAACCAAGCCCACGAAAATCATGAAACAGCATTGGTTCCAGTCCGGCTTTAACCAATGCGGTATCCCATGCCTTACGAATACTTTTTATCTGACCGGTATGGTCTTTATTGGGAAATACAAACGCTACCGATTCACATTTATCCACATGGATCTGCCACTGTGCATCAATTACTTCCTTCAGTTCATTATCCAGAAAAACGGTACGCCCTTCATCGTTCTTGGTTTCACCAACTTCAATCCTGATGATACCAATATTTCGATCCACATTGGCCCATCTCAAATTGCTGATTTCCTTGATCCGCCACCCGGTTCTATACGCAAAGGTGACAAATCCTTTCAAATATGGAGGTAGCACATCACGTAAAGCCAGAAACTCATGGTATTCGAAAAAGCCTTTACGGGTATTGTTCTCTTTCATCATCGGGATAAAAGGAACCTTATCGATTGCCGGCGGAGTCTGCTGAGCGCCCAGGTTAAGCATGCGTTTTAGTGCGGACAAGTCCCGATTGATTGTGGCATTGGCTGCATTCTCTTCAAGTCTTTTTTCAATATATGATTTAATCACGGTTGTCGTTATGTTTACAGCCTTGTAACCATCGAAAAATTCCGTTAGATGATTAACGCTCTGTTTCGCTCTTTTCAGCGATTTTTTTCCATTGATCTGGTAATCACGAATTAATTCATCCGCCAGTTCATTGAATGTGACCTTCTCGAACAATACGCCGGGCAACTTGCCCTGTGCAATTTCTCCCTCCTTTCTGTCCAGCAGCTTTTTAGCGACCATTTTTTGTCGCTTTTCGTGCTTTCCCGGTATGATTTGCCGTTTCTATAGTATTTTAATAGTTACAAGTTCCATTCTTAATCTTTTGCAGGGTTCCCGGTTGACCGGGCAGAGGATCGAAAAAGAAGTTCAATCTGCTGGTGATGTTTTTGCGCCGGAAAGAACAGGAATACGTAAGGCTGAAAATGGAAATGGCAGACATGCATCGGGAACTGACCGATAACACTGACAATCGTGGCCAAAAGCTATCAATCTTCAGCCTAACATTATACCTAAATTCATACAGTATCCCGAAATTCCAATAAAAAAACCCAAATGATTTACTTGACAACCACTGACATAGCTTCTAAAGAAAACCTTTCACTCCATGAAACACAAAAGATGTCAGATTCGAATGCAACTGCAAAACAGGCATCCGGGCAGCCTCTTTTCAGTTTAAACCATAAAAACATCAATAAAAAAAGCATGTTGCGTCAAATTGTCCCTGTAACGGACTTGGCGGAGCTGTGTGTAACCATGTATTCCAATCCACTGATCTCTGCCGTCTGACCACTGACCTCAGGCCACTGACCTATGCCCCGTCAACCCCGATTAGATGCACCCGGCATTTTGCAGCATGTCATGCCTGCCCGGTGAAATTGATAAGATCGCTTAATCAAATTTGCTGAACTAATAAAAATCATTAATAAAAACTACAGTTGGTGCTGAAACGTATTTCACTGGGGGCCCGCGGGATCGAGAGGCGGCTGATATTTGTCGATGACCAGGACCGGAAAGATTTTCTGGCAAGATTTGCTCAAATTCTGGAAGAAACGCAAACCCAGTGTTATTCATGGACCTTGATTCCCAATCACTTCCACCTGCTGGTGCGCACAGGACAAACCCCGCTCAGTGTCGTGATGAGGCGGCTCATGACCGGTTATGCTGTATCCTGCAATCACCGCCACCGCCGGGTGGGGCATTTATTCCAGAATCGCTATAAATCGGTTGTCTGTGAAGAAAACACCTATCTGCTGGAGCTGATCCGGTACATCCATTTGAATCCATTGCGGGCCAGGCTGATTTCTGATATCAATGCGCTGGATGTTTATCCCTGGGCCGGCCACAGTACGCTGATGGGAAACTGCAAAAACCCTCTGATCCCCGTCCAACCAACAACTCAAAACCCAACACGCAAAACTCAAAACAGTCCCCTTGCTCCCTGCCCTGCAGTAAGCTTGGCTGAAAAGACGGTTGATGACGTGCTACGACGCTTTGGTGAAACCATTGAAGAAGCGAGGATCAATTACCGGAATTTTGTCGAAAAAGGGATTGCTCTGGGACGAAGACCGGAGTTGCAGGGTGGTGGGTTGATTCGAAGTATAGGTGGAAGGAAGACTGCTTTTATTGAGTTGAAAAGGGGAAATGTTGAGAAAAGCGATCAGCGGATATTGGGAAGCGGCAATTTCGTAAGCATGACACTGGAACAATCGGATAAAATCCTTGAAAAGAAATATCTCCCAAAACGTCCAATTGAAGAATTGATTGAAATCGTGGCTGAGAAACTGAATCTGAAACCAGAGTTAATTTGCTCTGGCAGCAGGCAAAAACAATATTCAGATGCCAGATATTTGATTTCTTGGCTGGCTGTGGAAAAGACAGGCCATGCTGCGGCTGATGTGGCCAGACATCTTGGTATTAGACATGTCAATGTTCTTCGGTCAGTAGCAAAAGGTCGCATAAAAAAGGATATGGTGGAATAATTATAATATTTGCTTTAATATCAATTAGATAAAGAATAGTGATTGTTCTGTGTTCAAAAATAAAGTACAGAAAGTACCAACGTCCCCCAGGACAGAAAAAATAAAGTACAGAAAGTACCAACGTCCCCCAGGACAATGGCTTACTTTTAAACCGATGATATCGGTATCCTTCTCAACCGGTGATTCCACTTCGCAAAGAAATCGACGAACTTAGAGATGATACGGATGGAAAGTTTCGGATTGTTTTTGAAACGCTCGATCAGTTGTTGATTATCGAAAACAAGCCGAAAAAGAAGATTGGGTTTATGGCAAAGGAGAAGCAGGCGAAATTTGTAAAGTGCGATAATCTGACCCATTAATTTCCAATATGATATT
>Ga0351870_1138_pt1 | contig 30421 bp, 25 predicted proteins | sample TotcelFGM3001M11_FD_206785 | JGI IMG/M metagenome (GOLD analysis project Ga0351870, IMG submission 206785) | Enriched cells from coal bed in the Powder River Basin, Montana, United States - Total cells FGM rep2 HSBNCT.FGM.300.1.M11 ... | reverse complement strand
AAGAGCGCGAGACAGGGCAAAAAAGAGCAAGATAGGTTCCGATTCGGCCACTGCTGCCCCTGGGGCCCCCACGGGAGCCAACTGCGGCGGTCTTGGGGCGTTCAGGTGGCGTGCAATGCGTCGTACATTCACCATCGCTGCGGCTGCCACGAACATGCAGGTGACGCGGAACAGGCCCCGCACGGGCAGCTTGCTGGCCGGGAAGTGATGTTTCAGCGAACGCATGGTGGCCTCAACCGCAGGGCGGAGGTGTTTGGGCGCCTGGCGCTCGGCCAGGCAGCGCCGTCGTCGCTCGGCCCGGTCATAGTCCTGAAGACTAAAGCTCAGCCGATAGCCCCTGCCGCGTTTTCCACGGCAACGCCCGGTGGCATAGCAGTTGCAGGTCTGGCACACCGCACCATCCCACCGGGCAGTGAATCGTTGACTGCGACTGCGCCCCAGCAGGATCGTTTGTCCTCCTGGGCAGCTCATGCGCTGAGGCGTCCCGGCAGCATCGGTGGCGATGGTAAAGTCCAACAGCGTCAACCGGTTGGGGCGGGGATCGCGCCCCAACATGTCGGTCGGCACTTGCACCACCTGCTGCGCGCGCAAGGCTTGATCGACTTCCGCACTACAGTAGCCCGCATCAGTGATCACCGTCTCGACGCCGGTGCGCGCTTTGAGGCTGGCCAACCCGGCGCACAAGAGGGTCGTGTCCTGAACGTTATTGGGCGCCACCTGTACTTGGATGATCAACTGCAATTCGTTCTGCGGATCGCACGTCTCGCTGGCGCTGCCCACATACCCTTTGTAGACCCGCCGCGCCTTTTGGCGGTAGGTCGCCTCCAGATCGTCCAGTGATTGCAGGCACCCCGCAGGTAGTTCGGCATTCGTGCGCGCGCTGATCTTGGCGCCCTTGGCCTGATAGTTCTCCTCAAAGAAGCGCTGCGCCACCTGATAGCTCACTGCTGACTCATACTTGGGCGCCAGCTCGGCCAGCAGCCAGTGCAACGCTTGGCCCACTTCCCGCAAGTGGGCGCGCGTCGCCTCCTGGCCTTTGACCCGATACACGTACTGATATGCCTCCCGCTCCACAATCGGCTCCAACCTGGCAGCGTAGGCGGCGCGCTCCCCTTCGTCCAGCAAACGATATAGCCGTTGCACCGCCTCCACCGCTAGCTGCAGGCGGCTCGCGTCGCGTATGTTGCTGGCGATCTGGGTGCTGTCCAGCCGTTGATAGCCCGTGCGCACCCCCCACGCCGCCACCTGCTGGTCTGTCAACGCCTCAAATACCTCCGTCAGCAGGTTGACCCCTTGCTCTTGGTGGTAACAGGCCAACCGTTGCCGAAAATGGTACAGCGTCCGCAGGGCAAAATCCCCCTCCCCAAGATCCTGGTACCCTAGAGCGTAGCGCACCTGCAGGTTGAAGGTGAACGCGTCGTACAGCTCTTCATCGCTCCACCCAAAACCCGCCTTCAGCAGCTCCAATCCTACCAGCACATTCACCGGCGTGTTCGGCCGCGAGGGACAATCCGCGTACAGCACCGCAAACGTCTCCTCGCTGATCCGACAAAAACACTGCTCATAGAAGACGCCTGCCCAAGAGCCCACCAAGCGCTGAAGCTGCTTCTCCGGCAAGCTCTGGATATCGCTCAGCAATGGTGGTTGTAGATGGCTCTGGTTCTTGACGAACATCCTGCGCTCCCTGGAATAGGATAAGTGCCAGTCTATCCCCAAGATCAGATGCCCTCAACTCGTTTTTGCAGGGGAGTCACGGACGGGAACCACAGACGGCCCCTAGCACGTGCGATACTTGGCATTGCTCTTTTTACGTGTATTCGGGTCTCTTTCCGTGGTAGCAATCTTGCTCCGTTACGCCATCATTCAATGGCCGATCCAGGCATCCGACTGTATGGCAGCACCAACACGCCTTGCAGCCTAGCCCCGCCCGCTACGTCAAGTTGACAGTACGGGCAAGGCGCTCTACCATAATCAGGTTGCATTTCCACAGGAGCCCCGCCGGGCCTGTAATCCACGCGAGGTGCTAGAGTCATCATGTCGGAAGGCGTCATCACCAATATCCAGCGATTTTCCATTCATGACGGGCCGGGCATCCGCACCACGGTGTTTCTCAAGGGCTGCAATCTGCGCTGCTTTTGGTGCCACAATCCCGAAACCCTGGGCCCCAAGCCTGAGATTCAGTTCTTTCCCGAGCGCTGCATCGCCTGCGGGGCCTGTTTCCGGGTATGCCCCGTAGGGGCGCACGTCATGGTCGATGATGTGCACATATTCCAGCGCGAGCTCTGCACCGGCTGCGGCCTGTGCGCCGAGAACTGCTTTTCCGAGGCGCTGGTGCTGGTAGGCGAGGTCAAGACCCACGAGCAGGTCATCGTCGAGGTCTTGCGCGACAAGGCCTTTTACGAGACCTCGGGCGGCGGCGTGACCCTCTCGGGCGGCGAGCCGCTCTTGCAGCTCGAATTCTCGTACGACATCTTGCAGGGCTGCCGCGAGGCCGGCGTGCAGACCGCCATCGAGACTGCGGCGCATTTCCCGTGGGAGCGCATCGCGGCCATCTTGCCGGTGGTGGACATTGTCATGATGGACATCAAGGTCATGGATTCGGAGCAGCACCGCGCCTGCACCGGGGTGCCCAATGAGCGCATCCTGGCCAACGCCCTCAAGCTCGGACAACAGCCGCAACCACTATTGGTGCGTACGCCCGTCATCCCTGGCATCAACGACACCAAAGAAGAGATCGGCAAGATCGCCGCGTTCGTCAGCCAGTTGCCCAACCTGATGTACTATGAGCTGCTGCCCTTCCACCCGATGGCCACCAGCAAGTACGACAGCCTGGACGTTGACTATCGCGCCCGCGATATAAAGCGGCCCACCAAAGAGTTGATGGACGAGCTGACCGAGCACGCCAACACTTTTGGCATTCGCGCCCGCCACAACTAGCCGCAAGCAGAACGACAGCGGGGCCTTGCGGCCCCGCTGTCGTTGCGTTAGCCAATCGTCGCGGCCAACACCCGCAGCAGATTGCCGCCCAGCACGGCGCGCAGCTCAGCATCGCTGAATCCACGGCGCAGCAGCGCCTCCACCAGCAACGGCAGCGCCGTGACGTCGTCCAGCAACATGCCGCCGCCGTCGAAATCGCTGCCCAACCCCACCGTCGCGATGCCCGCCACCTCGGCCACATGCACAGCATGATCCACCCAGCGCTCGACCGTGGCCTCGTCATCGTCGTCGGCCACAAAGAACCGCACCAGGCTGAGACCGATCACGCCCCCTTTGGCGGCCAGGGCGCGCAACTGCGCATCGCTCAGGTTGCGCCGATGATCGCGCAGGGCGCGGGCGTTGCCGTGAGAAAAGATCACCGGCGCACTGCTCACCTCCAGCGCATGAGCAAAAGCGCCCGGGCTGACATGCGCCAGGTCGACGACCATGCCGAAGCGGTTCATCTCTTGCACCAGCGCCACGCCATAGTCAGTGAGGCCCACGCCCTCGCGCGCCTGAGCGCAGCCATCAGCGGCCCAACTGCTGACGTTATGGGTCAGCCCGATGGCGCGCACGCCCAACTCGTATAGCGCGCGCAACACGTTCAGGCTGCGCGCCGTGGCGTCGGCGTGCTCGACGGCCAGCAGCACGCCAGTGGCGCCTCGCTGCTGCGCCGCGTGGATATCGGCGACTCGGCGCACGATCTGCACATCGTCGCGCCCGCTCACCTCGTTCAACAAGTAGCCAAAGCAGTCCAGCGCATAGCTGAGATGATTGGGAAAAGCGGGGGTCACATCCACGGCGAAAAAGCCCACGTCGAGCCCCACGCTCTTCATGCGCGGCAGGTCGAGTTGCAGCTCGCCGCGGGGCCGTAGATCCTCATGCTCCCAGGCAAACGCCGCCGTCCCCGAGTGGCGCGGCCCCTGGCCGCCAGGCCCCAGCAAACTGCGGTTGTGATGCCGGATGTGCGCGACGATGGAGTCGTTGTGCCCGTCGATCACCAACGCCTCGTGCAATAGCGCGGCTGCCTGCGTCTTGGTGTCAGATTCGTTTGACATGGCCCTGGCCTTTCTCTATGCTCACGCCTAACCTGGACAGCATAGGTCACTTGCCCCGTGCTGTCACTCATGGAGGCTCCCTTTGACCGACAACTATGAGCAGACGCTCGCCCACGTCAACATCCATTCCCAGCCCTCGCAGCTCAAGATCACCGATATCCGCGTCGCCACGGTGGGCCGTTGGCCCATCCTCAAAGTGTTCACCAACCAGGGGCTGGTGGGCTATGGCGAGGTGCGCGACGGCGGCAGCAAGGCCTACGCTCTGATGCTCAAAGGCCGTCTGCTGGGCGAGAACCCCTGCAATGTAGACCGACTCTTTCGGCGCATCAAGCAGTTCGGGCACCACGCCCGCCAGGGCGGCGGCGTGTCGGGCCTGGAGGTCGCCCTGTGGGACCTGGCCGGCAAGGCCTACGGCGTGCCGGTTTATCAGATGCTCGGCGGCAAGTTCCGCGACACCATCCGCTGTTATTGCGACACCGACGTGCGCGGGCGCGACACCGGCCACGCCATGGGCGAGGCGCTGCTACAACGCATGGAGCGCGGCTTTACCTTTCTCAAGATGGACGTGGGCATCAACATGCTGCGCGACATCCCCGATGCGCTGTCGGCCCCTCTCGGCCATCTGGACGCCTTTTGGCACACGCCGCACCGCGCTATGGATAACGCCCCCGCCGCCGACCAGCGCGCCGCGCGCAACCGTCGCTATGACCTGGATAACCTGCCGCACCAGTTCACCGGCATCCGCGTCACCGACAAAGGGCTAGACATCATGGATCAGTACGTGGCCGAGGTGCGCGCCGTCATCGGCTATGACGTGCCCCTGGCCACCGACCACTTTGGCCATATCGGCATCGAGGATTGCATCAAAATCGCCCAGCGCCTCGACAAGTACAACCTGGCCTGGTATGAGGATATGATCCCCTGGCAGCTCACCGAGCAGTACGCCCGCCTTGCGCGCGCCTGCAACACGCCCATCTGCACCGGCGAGGACATCTACCTCAAAGAGGGCTTTGAGCCGCTGCTGGCGGCAGGCGGCGTGACGGTGGTGCACCCCGATGTGCTGACCTGTGGCGGCATCTATGAGCTGAAAAAGATCGGCGATCTGGCCCAGGAACACGCCGCCGTGATGGCCGTGCACATGGCCGAGACGCCCATCGCCTGCCTGGCTGCGGCCCATGCCGCTGCCGCCACCGAGAATTTCTTGGCGCTGGAGGTTCACTCGGTGGACCTGCCCTGGTGGGATGATCTGGTCATCGGCCCTCATCGGCCACTCATCGACCGGGGCTTTGTGACCGTGACCGACGCGCCCGGCCTGGGCATCGAGGCGCTCAATGACCAGGTCATCGCCGAGCACATCAACCCCAACGACCCCGAGCTGTGGGCGTCCACCGCTGCCTGGGACGACGAATACGCCCACGACCGCCTGTGGAGTTAGCCACAACACCATTGCTAGGAGAGGAACATGCCGCGCATCGGATTGGTTCTACCGAATCTGGAAGAGGGGACGCTCAAACTGGCGCGTCAGATCGGCGCCAGCGATATTGTCACCTCGCTGGGGGCGAATGAGGGCGGCGGTGTCGGCGTTTGGGATTTCCAAAAGCTGCTCGTCCAGCAGCGCAAGATCGCCGATGCCGGGCTGTTCTGGTCGGTGATCGAGAGCATGCCCATCACCGACCGCGTCAAGCTTGGGCTGGCCGGCCGCGACGAGGACATCGAAAACTGGCGGCAATCGTTGCGCCATGTGGGCGCGGCGGGCATCCCCATCATCTGCTACAACTGGATGGCGGCCTTTGGCTGGCTGCGCACCTCGTTTACCACCCGCGTACGTGGCGATGCGCTGGCCACCAGCTACAATCACGAGCAGATGCAGCGCGGCCCGATGAGCGTTTACGGCGCTGTGCCTGAGGAACAACTGTGGGACGCGCTCGAGTACTTTATACGGGCCGTGGTGCCGGTGGCTGAAGAGGCGGGCGTCCAACTCGCCATGCACCCGGACGATCCGCCGCTCTCGCCCATTCGCGGCATGGGCCGCATCATGACCAGCCCTGCGAACTTTCAACGCCTGATCGACCTGGTGCCCAGCCCCGTCAACGGCATCACGTTTTGCCAGGGCTGCTTTGCCGAGATGGGCATCGACGTGCCCACGGAAATCCGGCGCTTTGGCTCCCAGGGCAAGCTGTTCTTTTCCCACTTCCGCAACCTGCGCGGCCTGGCCGCCGACTTTTCCGAGGCTTTTCACGATGACGGCGACACGGACATGTTCGCCGCCATGCAGGCGTACTATGACATCGGCTTCACGGGGCCCATGCGCCCCGACCATGTGCCCACCCTGGAGGGCGACACCAACGCGCGCCCCGGCTATAGCCTGTGGGGCCGCCTGTTCGCCGTGGGCTACATGAAGGGCTTGATGGAAGCGGTGGAAAAGACGCGATAGCATAAAGGGCGGTTCGCAAACCGCCCCTACCAGGAGGGCGCTCTGTGGAGCGCCCTCTCTTTTCGCACCGTGCCTCAGGCGTGGGCGCGAATGTACGCTTCCGCCTCGGCCCAGCTCGGCTGCCCGTTGAACCCGCCGATAATCGTAGTGGTCAGCCCGCCGCAGGCCGCGCCAAAGCGCAGGCAGTCCTCCAACGGCCTGCCTGCCAGCCAGGCCGCCAGAAAGCCGCCGTCAAAGGTGTCGCCCGCGCCGGTCGTGTCTTTGACCTGCACCGGGTAAGCGGGCACATCCACGCGCCGGCCGCCTTGCACCCCTGTGGCGCCCTCGCCGCCCCGTTTGACCGCCAGCATCGGCACGCGCGGCGCCAGCGCGGCGAGGGCCGTTTCCAGGTCGTTCGTCCCGGCGATGGCTATCAGCTCGCCCTCGTTGGGCAAAAAGACGTCCAAATGGTCGAAAAAGCCATCGAGCTGCCAGCGCTCCTCCGGGTCCCAGTTGGTGTCCAGCGAAGTGGTCATGCCGCCCGCCCGGGCCTCGCGCATCAGCGCGGGCATGTCGGGCCGCAGCGAGGTCAGCAAAAAGGGGCTGGCCACGTGCAAGTGCCGCACCTGTTGGAACCAGGCCGGGTCCACATCGCGGCGCGAGATCACGCCCAGCGAGCCGAGGTAGGTGAGCATGGCGCGGTCTTGCCCGCGCGAGAGGATCACGGTGGCGCCCGTCTTGATGTCGGGATCGACCGTCACGTAGCGGGTGTCGATGCCGATGGCTTGCATGGCGTCGATCATAAAGTGGCCAAAGATGTCATCGCCCACGCGGCTGGCGTAGAGCACTTTGAGGCCCATCTTGGCCGCAGCGGCCGCAAAGATCGAGCTAGAGCCGCCGGGCGTCACGGCAAAGTCGTCCACCAGCTTTTCCACCTGGCCGAACTCGGGCTCGACATTGCCCTTGAGGATCAGGTCGGCGTTGAGCTCGCCCACCACCAGCAGGTCATAGTCTCTCATGCGTCCATCTCCGTGCCAGACAGCTTGATGGCCATGACCACGTTGCGCGGGCGGTCGGGATTCAAGCCGCGCCCCATGGAGCGATAGTAGGCCATGAGCTGCACCACCGGCAGATAGAGCACGGGCCGCGCCCGCTCAGGCGCCGCCGCGCCCAGCGCCAGAACGTCATCAAACGCCTCTAGCCCTGTCGCGCTGTTTGCCACCACCACGATGTGCGCGCCCCGCTCCCGCAGGTCGCGCAGCACGGCCAGCTCATAGTCGCGCGTGCGTTCCGAGACCAGCGCCACCACCAGATGCGCCTGATCCACCAGCGACATCGGGCCATGGCGGAACTCCATGAAATGATAGGGTTCGGCCATCGAGAGGGACATCTCCTTCATCTTGACCGTGGCCTCGCTGGCCAGGCCATAGAGCCAGCCCGACCCCAGGTAGGTGATACGCTGGATACTCTCGTCCTCGCCCCAGCGCTGCGCCACCGGCTGGGCGCGCGCAATAAGGTCGTCCGCCAGCGCCGGCAGCGCGGCCAGCTCGGCGAGCAAGGCCTCATCGCCAGCCACCAGCGCCGCGAGCGCCTGCGCCGCCACCAGCATGCCCGCAAAGGAGCGCGTCTGCGCAAAGCTCTGCTCGCGCCCCTCCGGGATGGCGATGGTGAGGTCCGACGTCGCAGCAAGCCCCGTGGCGTCATAGCAACTGATGGTCAGCGTCTTGCAGCCCCGAGCGCGCATCTTTTGCATGGCCAGGATGGTCTCGCTGGTCTCGCCCGAACGCGACAGCGCCACCACGGTGGGCCGCTCACCCGCGGCGAGCAGCGTATCGGTCTGCAACAGCAGCTCAGACGACGGCAGCCCCTGGCTCTGGCGGCCTGTCATCGCCTGAAAAAAGGGCGCGACGAACTGCGCCAGATAGTGGGTCGAGCCACAGCCGATGAACAGCACTCGCCCGCCGTCGCCAAACAGCGCGACCACGTCAGCGCGAGCCGCGATTGCCGCCGTCAGCGCTCCGGCCCAGCTCTCGGCCTGGGTGATGATCTCACGCCATGAAAATGCGCCGCGTTCCGCCTCTTGCACCATGCCCGTCCTCCCTAGCTATACTCGGCGGCTAACTCTGCCAGCCGCATAAAGTGACGCGCCCCGCGTTCGCCAAACAGGCTGGATGAGGTGCCACCCAGGATAAAGCGCATCCGCCCGACCGACTCGAGCACCTGCCGAGCCAACGGCTCGATCTCGGCCCACGAGCGTGTGTCCAGCACCTCCATATCGTCCAGGCCGCCCACCAGGCAAACCCGGTCGCCGACCCGCCGCCAGGCCTCGCCCATCGCCAAATCGCCATACGGTGGCTGCTCGATGGGATCCAGCGAGTCCACGCCCAGCGCTGCGATGGCCTCGATCCAGCGCGCCATGCGGCCATGATTGTGATAGTGCGCGATGGCGCCATGCGCCTGGATCAGCGCCACCAAAGGCTGGTCGTGCACCACCACCAACGCCTGCCAGGCGCGCGGTCCCATCAGCTCGGTGGCATACTCGCCACCATACAGGCGCAGACAATCCACGCCACCCTCGCAGGCCCGCGCCACCACCCGCGCGATGCGCTGGCCCGCTATGTTGGCGGCCCACTTGAGCAGCTCTGGGTCTTCGGCCCACAACTGACAACACAGCGCCGGCCCCAAAGCATCGTGTAAAAAGTTGAGCGCCGTGCCAAAGCCCAGAATCACCAGCCCGCGTCCCGCTATCTCAGCTTGCAGCGCGCGAAAGGCCGCGCCATCCGGCTGTGGCTCGACGTAGGGAGCGGCCAACACCGCGCGCAAGTCATCGGCTGACTTGCACAGATACTCGGTGGCCGCAGTGGTCTGAGCCGTGGTCGTATGCGCCGCCGTCAACTCGCGGTCGGCCAGCCTCAGGCGCAGCCGCCGCACTGGCCCCTCGATCCAAGATTCGAGCGGCCAGGCCGCACCGCCTATCGGGTCGCAACCCAAGCCGATGTTCACAAAGGGATCGGTGCGCGCCAGCAACTCTTGGCCCAGGGCGCTGTGCATGTCCACCCTGGCGAAACCCCAGGGGGCCACCGGCACGCGGTCCGGACGGCCACCGCGAATGGCAGTCAACAGGCGTTCGCGCGAGGTCATTCCCATGATGCTCTATCCTTCAAATCTGACCGATATTGCCCCAGAAGTGTCGGTTTGACAAGTCCCCCTCCCCTTCCGTAACATACCCTTAGCCAAGTCTCAAGGAGCGTGCCATGCCGCAAGTCACGGGCATCTATCCGCCCATCGTCACGCCGTTCGACAGCAGCGGAGCCATCGACTGGGCCGCGCTGGACGCCAACCTCTGCCGTTGGAATGAGACCGGCCTGGCCGGCTATGTGGTGGCTGGCTCGAACGGCGAGAGCGCCTCGTTGACGCCGGACGAGATCGTGACGCTGACGGCGCGCGTGCGCCTGGGCGCCGCGCCCGGCATGCGGGTGATCGCCGGCACGGGACGGCAATCGACCCAGGAGACCATCGCGCTGACCCGCGAGGCCGCCGCAGTCGGGGCCGACCTGACCCTGGTGATGACGCCCTCTTTCTTTGCCGAGCAGATGACAGCGCCCGCCCTGATGGCCCACTATCAGCGCGTGGCCGACGCCTCGCCCATTCCGGTGCTGCTCTACAACGTGCCCAAATACACCAACGTCAACATCGTTCCGGGCCTGGCCGCAGCGCTGGCCGCGCACCCCAACATCGTCGGCCTCAAGGATAGCTCGGGCAATATCACCCAGATGATCGGCCTGCTGCGCGCCTGTCCGCCCGACTTTAGTCTCTTGGTGGGCAACGGCGGCGCCTTTTTCAGCGCGGTGTCGGTGGGCGCGTCGGGCGGCGTGTTGGCCTTGGCCAACGTGGCCCCGCTCGAGTGCGTGCAGGTGCTGGCCGACGTGCGCTCTGGCAACACCGCCGCCGCGCAAGAGCTGGCCTTTCGGCTGATCCCGGTCAACGCGGCGGTGACCAGCACCTATGGTGTGCCCGGCCTCAAAGCAGCGCTGGACCTGCTGGGCTATGCGGGAGGCGCGCCGCGCCTGCCGCTGTTGCCGCTGGGCGAGACCGCCCGCGCCGATATTGCCCAGATTCTCGCCACCGCCGGCTTGCGCTAGTCCCTCAAAGAAGAACGGGCGGCCTGAAGCCGCCCGTTTTGGCTGCCAGAGCACACTCACTGCTACAGCAGCGTTTCCAGCTCTCCCACCAGCCGCTCGAACTCGACCAGGGCGGCGGCCACCGGCTCGGGCGTGGTCAGGTCGACGCCCGCCGCGCGCAACTGATCCAGCGGATAGGCGCTGCCGCCGCTACGCAAGAAGGCCAGGTAGCGATCCAACGCGCCCTCTTCGCCGGCCAGCAGGGCCGACGAGATGGCGATGGACGACGACATGCCCGTGGCGTACTTGTAGACATAGAAATTGTAGAAAAAGTGGTCGATGCGCGCCCATTCCCAGGCGATCGGCGCATCATCGTCGTCAAAGGCGACCGAGTCACCAAAGTACGCCTTGACCAGGCCAAAGTACAGATCGTCCAGGCCGTCAGCCGTGAGGGGCTGCCCCTGCTCGACCCGTTCATACATCAGCTTTTCAAACTCGGCGAACATCGTCTGGCGGAAGATGGTGCCGCGGAAGCTATTCAGCCAGCGGTCGATGAGATAGGCGCGCGTGGGTCGGTCGCTGATCTGGCGCAGCAGATAATCGTTCAGCAACGCCTCATTGGTGGTCGAGGCCACCTCGGCCACCAGAATGCGATAATCGGCCAGATGATAGGGCTGGGTGTTGTTGGCGTGCCACGAGTGCATCGAGTGCCCCAATTCGTGTGCCAGGGTAAAGACCGAGTCCAGCGTCCCGGTATAGTTCATCAGGATATAGGGCATGGTGTCATAACAGCCAGAGGAATAAGCTCCCGAGCGCTTGCCCACATTTTCGTAACGGTCGACCCAGCCGTCGTTCAGCCCGCTGCGCATGACGCCCACATACTCATCGCCCAACGGCTGCATGGCCGCCGACACCAGATCCACCGCCTCGTCGTAGCTGTACTTGAGGTCCACTTGTGGAATCACCGGCACATAGATGTCGTACAGGTGCATGGCGTCCACACCCAGCAGGCGCTGGCGCAAGCCCATATAGCGGCCAAAAGCGGGAAAGGCGCCGTGCACCGCCTCAATCAGCGCATCATAGACAGCGCCATCCACCATGTCGCCAAAGAGCGAGGCGTCGCGCGCGCTGGCAAAGCGACGCGCCTTGGCCCTAAAGATGTTGCCCTTGATGGCGGCGTCCAGTGTGGCGGCGATGGTAACGCGGTTGCCCTTGAACTCGGCATAGTAGCCGTCAAAGGCGGCTTTGCGCACGGCGCGATCGCGCTCCTCCAGCAGCTTGATGAACAGGCCGTGGGTGAGCTTTTGCTCTTCTCCGTCGGCGGCCACGGATGGCAGCCGCGCCGACACCTCGACATTCTTGAGCACCGAATAGATCTTGCTGATGGCGGCCAGAGGCTCGTTCGCCATGGCCAGCAGCTTTTCCTCAGAGGGGGAAAGGGTGTGGGGCTTGCCCCGCAAGGTGTCTTCGAGCCAAAAGCGATAGGGGCTGAGGGTCTCCCCTTGCAGCCAGGCCGCCATCGTCTCATCGGCGATGGTCAGTATCTCGGGAGAGATGTACGCGCCGGCTGTGCTGAGCTTGATCCACAGGGCATAGGCGCGGTCCAGCCTATCCTGATAGGCGCTGTTGCCGAGGTCTTCATCATTGCGCAGGTGGGCATAGACATAGAGCTTTTCCACTCGGCGCATGGCCTCAAACCAGACGGTGATCGCCTCACGCAGCACCTCTGGCGATTCGCCCAAGCGCCCGACAAAGGCCGCCACGGCCTCGGGCGTGCTCTGGGCTTGCGCCAGGTCCTGCTCCCACATTTCGTCAGAGGCATAAATGGCGGCGACGTTCCATCGGTCGCTGGCCGCAATTTCGTGGCGTTGTCTGGGTGCTGGCATCGATCCCTCCTGACGGCTCGAACAACCGCGCTATTCTACCATCGCGTCAGTCATGCGCCGAATCGGGATGTAAGGATTGGGGTGTTTGCCGGGCTGGCAGGGTCAGTGATGCTGTCCGGCGGCAGCCCACCGGGCACGGGCCTGCGCCAGATCGCCTGGCGTGTTGACGTTGAAAAAGGAGAGTCCTTCGGGGTCGTAGGGCCGCCAGAGTTCCTCTGGCGCCAGCAGCGACGGCACAGTTTGCAGGAACAAGCCCAAACGGCGCTCGCCGCGCGCCACGGCGGCGACGAGTTGCGGAAGAAGGTCGCGATGATAAAAGGCGTGCAACGGCTCCAGGCCCCGAGCGCACTGAGGCGCCACCACCTGCCAGCCATTCCGCAGGCTGGCCAGGTAGGCCACCAGCTTGGCCGAGACAAAAGGCATGTCGCAGCCAATCACCAGCGCCCAGTCATGCGCTGCCACTTGCAGGCCGCCTGCCAGGCCAGCCAGCATGCCGGCCCCTGGCACGATGTCATAGGCCAGCCGCCAGTTGCCGTCGGGCAGCGCCTGCCCGGGCCGCACCACCAGGATCAGGTCGTCGCTGAGCGTAGACACGTTGCGCGCGGTCTGAGTGAGTAGCGTGTCCGCGCCCAGCAAGGCCGACGTCTTGTCTTGCCCAAGTCTGACGCCCTGGCCGCCCGCCAGAATGATGATGCTATAGGGCTCTGCTAGCTGCATGCGATGCTGGCACCTCGGGGACAGAAAAGAGAGGCGCACGGGGGTCTCCCCGCTGCGCCCCTCGAAAAAGCAAAGGAACGCAGGAGTCTAGAGCTCAGCCTCGAGGTACTCGACAGCGTCGCGCACGCTCAAGATCTTTTGCGCGTCCTCATCGGGGATTTCGCCGCCAAACTCTTCCTCAAAGGCCATGATGAGTTCGACGAGGTCGAGCGAGTCGGCCTTGAGGTCCTCGCGGAAGCGAGCGTCCAGGGTCACTTCGTCGGCCTCGACACCAAGTTGATCGACAATGATAGCCTTGACACGATCGAATGCTGACACAAGAGACCTCCTGTGGGTGGCGCGTTGCGCCCCAAAATGTAGTGATTCTGTTCGGCGCCGTCAAACTGGCGCCTCATCCTTATCTGGCGTGTACAACACAGCCGGCCGCGACGGGTTACGCCCGCCTGGCTCAGGCCGGAATGTAGAGCACCGTGCCGGCATAAATCAGCGTGCCCGTCAGGCCATTGGCCGCCTTGAGGGCCTCGATCGTCACACCAAAGGCGCGCGAGATACTATAGAGCGTGTCGCCTGGTTTCACCACATAGGTCTGGCTATAGGCGGGCGCGCCGCAGGGATCGCCGGTCGGATAGCCCGGATACCAGCCCCCCACGGGCACGATCAGATGCTGCCCCACATAGATGATGAAATTGGTCAGCCCATTGGCTGCCATGATGGCCGACACGCTGCTGCCGTAGGCCTTGGCGATCGAGTAGAGCGTGTTGCCGGGCTGCACCACATGGGTCACCGGGCCAGCCTGGCCGACAGGCGGAATATACAGCACCGTAAAGGCAAAGATCGTCGTGGTATAGAGCCGGTTATAGGCCATGATAGCCCACACAGTGGTGTTGTAGCGGCGCGCGAGGGAGCACAGCGTCTCGCCGGGCTGCACCAGATGGGCGATAGGCGTGGGCGGCGCCGTGGGCGTGGGCGGCGGTATAAGGGTGCCGGTGGGTGTTGGCCCTGGCGTGGTGGGCGTGATCGTCGCCGTCCCAGGGATCTGCAGCACCTGCCCAGCCCAGATGGCATAGCTGCTCAGGCCGTTCAAGGTCATGATGCTCTGCACGCTGACGCCGAACTTTTTCCCAATGCTATAGAGCGTGTCGCCAGGCTGCACGGTGTAGCTGAATCCGCCGGTCGGCGAGGTGGCCGTCGTGGTCACGGTCGTGGTGACGGTGACGGTCAGGCTGGTGGTGGCCGTAGGAACGGGTGTCTTGCAATACCGTGCGACAGCGTCCAGCCCTTGATTCGCCTCGGCATCGCCGGGCTTGATGTGCAGCGCCAGACGGAACTGATCCATCGCCTCCAAGCACTTGCCTTGTAGCATCAGGTCCCAGCCGTGCGACAGATGAGTGCGAAATTCGATCTCGCGCAGCTCGTCGGCTTTGTAATAAGGATCGATAACGCGCATCTCGCCGATGAGACGCAGCACCTCGGCCCACTGCGAGCTATTGTAGGCGGCGCGCATTTGCTGCTCGAGAGCCTGGAGCTGCTGTGTGGGAGTAAGTGTGTTGGTGGGCGTGGCCCCTGCCTGCGGTGGAGCCGGCGAAGGTGGCGGCGCGACGGGCGCGAGACGCGCCGCGTTGGCCTCGGCCTGGCCGGGCAACGAGTCAACTGCAGCCTGGCTCAAGGCCGGAACCGCCATTGCGCCCAACACCAACAGGGCAGCCAGCGCCAGTGACACCGCTTTGCTACGGTTCATGGTGCTCATCCACCTTTCGGCAGGTCATCTATGCTCTTGCGACTGACCACCAGCATAGTGCGGCCTATTGTCCCCTGTCAAGCCGCCTGAGCCAACGCACGGCTACATTGGTCGTCTCGGGTGGCGGCGCGTCCGCCGACTCTTCGACTGTGGAGGGCTCCGGCGTAGAGGATCCCTGGTCGGCGCCTTTGAGTGCGCGTTGCAGCAGGGCGCGCCGCTTGGGTTCGCGGGTATTGTGCGCGAGTTCTGCCACGCGCAGCCGCACCTCTTCCTGATCGAGCAAGCCGCTCAGCACATTGATGATGCCCTGACGCCGCTCGGGAGGGGCCTCGAACAGCACCTGCGTCAGCGGCTGCACCGCAGCCACGCCCTCGTGAGCCAGCGCCCGGCGAATGCTCTCGTGATGGGCCGGATCGAGCCACAATAGCGCCTGAGCCAGTTCCTCGCGGGCGCCCAGGTGCCCCAGCAGGCGGGCCACCCCGCGCGTCACCAGCGGGTCGCCGCTGCGCAGGCCGGCCAGCAGGCGGTCATGGATGCTGCGCCCCATCTGCTGCAAAAGCTGAAAGGCGCGGCGCCGCACGGTCGCGTTGGGGTGCCGCAGCGCAGCGATCAGGTCATCGGCCACCTGCACGCCGATCTGCTTGATGGCCCGCTCGACCGCCTCGGCCACAGCCGCGCTCCTGTCGCCCAGAGCCTCGATCAGCGGCATCACATCCACCAGATCGCCCACCTGCCCAAGCTGCTCGGCCGCCGCGATGCGCAACGAGCGGTCGCGGCTGCCCAGGTCAGCATAAAGCTCGGCAGTGCGTTTGAGAAAGCGCACCTCGCGATAGTGGGGGCTTTCCTCTTCCAGGGCCGTCAGGGCCTGGGCGGCCACGGGCCACTGGCGCTGGCGATACGCCTCCAGGCCAGAGGAATAGAGCTGCTCGCGTCGCCAGAAGGCCGTCTCGGCAGAATTGACCATCACGTCCAGCCGCCCCACATCGCGATAGTCTGGCTGCAACGTTTGGATGGCGTCGATCTCTTGCCGGGCCTGCTCCCACTGCTCCATCTTGATGTGCGCGCGAAGCTGCACATAGCGCCCCGCCAGTTGTCGCTCGGTCAAAAGCCGCACCTGACGGTGTCGCCGCTGCCAGCGCGCCACCGCCCAAAGGGCCAACAGCGTCACGCTCACGAGCACGGGAAAAGCCACCGCCCAAGCTTTTGCCAGGCTCCGGAATGCCTGGCGCGCCCGGCCATCGACGGCGACGCGGAAAGCGAGCTCGCGTAGCGCCACCGCGCCCTCTGCGGTCATCGCCATGGGCGTGATCTCGACCAGGCGGCTGCCAAACAGCCGTGTGGCCGCGGGCGTGTCACCATACACCGCCCACAGGTCTACCGGCGCCCATTCTGGGAAACCGGGCGTCAGGCTGATGCGGCCCGATACATGCGCCCCTGAGCGATCCACCAGGCTTAAGGCGTCTCCGGGCGGCGACACCACCAGCGTAACTGGCGTTGAGGCGGCCGATGCATCGGGCGCTGTGGTGGCCAGGGTGTCGGCACGCGCCCACACCGTCAGGGGGCGCGCCGCCTGCCCCACGTTGGCAGGGCCCAGATAGGCAGGATAGGCGATCTTGACGGCCACACCCGGACGGCCCGCCGCGGCCAGCGAGACCACCGGCCCCACCAGGCGCGCTGGCTGCAGGCTGACGGCCACCGCCCATCCGTAGAGGGCCAGCGCCAACACCGCCGCGCCAGCCAGCGCCGCCCGCTGACGACGTCCCGCCAGCCAGCGCCGGAGGGCGTCTAGCCTCAGTCTATCTGCCCAGCCCCACCATCTGGACCACATGATCTCACCTCAGTGTCCCGTTGATCCAAAGCCTCTCTTGGCAGGGCCAACAGCCAACGGCGCCTCCACCAGGGCAAACAGGTCGCGCTCGATGCTCAGGCCCCACATCTGGGCAATGCGCTCGCCGTGCCGCACCAGGCGCGGCCAGGGGCAGAAAACCAGCACCATCAGCTCGCGCCCGTTGAACTCGGATTCGATCAGGCCATCATGCACGATAAAGCCGCGCAAAAAGGCGCCGCTGCGTCCGGTGATGCGCACGATCACATTGTCGGGCATCTCCAGCGCAACCCCGGTGGGCAGCTTGGCCCAGCCCCACACCAGTCGCCACGACCGCCCCGTCAGGCGCACATACAGGTCCAGCGCCGCACCCTGGTTGCGGCGCGGCGGTTGCGCCCCCTCCCCTGTCAGCCAGTAACGAACGGTCATCACGCCGCGCTAGGGCGCGACCGCGCCGGTGACCAGCGAGCTGCCATCCAGGATCAAATCTTGGCCCGTGGGCAGCAGTACGGTGCGAATGGTCGGCGACAGCCTGATGGCCCATTCGTACTTGATGAGATCGGGATTGTTCTTGATCTGCACGGCGATCAGCTGCAGCGCCTTGGCCTCAGCCTCGGCCTCGATGCGGCGCGCCTCCGCCCGACCCTCGGCGGCGATCACCGCGGACTTTTTCTCACCTTCAGCACGGGCCAGCACGATCTCGACTTCCTTTTCAGCAGACTGGAGCTCGTACTGCTTCTGCAGGGCTGATTGCTCAGCCACCTGCTTGCGCTCGATGGCGGCGTTGAACTCGTCCGAGAACTCGACGTTGGCCAGCGAAAACTGGTCGATGATGATATTGTTGGGGCCCAGACGCTCGCTGAGCACATCTTGAATCTGAGCCTTGAGAATTGCGCGCTCGCTCAGGATGCGCTCGATGCGGAACCCAGCCGTGGCAGCCTTGATCGCCTCTTGCAGCGCCGGTTCGATGAGAATGCTTTCATACCCAAGCCCAACCCGCTGGTAGAGCACATTCACGGCCTGAGGATCGACGTGATAGTTGAGCACGCCGTTGACCTGCACCGTCTGCAGGTCTGACGAGGCCGCCTCGGTGTACACCTCCAGCTTTTTGGTGCGCACATCCACGGGGATGACCTGCCGCACCATAGGCGGGATAATCAGGTGAAAGCCCTCGCCCAGCACAGCGCCCTCGACGCTGCCCAACCGCACCACCACGCCACGGTGCCCCGGCTCGATGATGGTATAGCTGGAAAAGACCAGGATCAGGCCGAGCAGGATCAGGCCGCCGACCGATACAACGCGCTTCATGGTCACATGTTTTGCCACATTCAGCTCCTTTTCTGTTTACCCCGCCATTATACCACGCTCGACCGCGCGGCCCGAGTCGCCCGTCAATCTCTACGGCGCTGCCCCCTTTTACGTTGCGGCCAGGGCGACGGGCGACTTTTTGACGCCAGGCTGACGCAACCCTACACTCCAGTGCATGCGAGCAGACAACGTGGGCGCGCCAATCGAGATCAGGCCTCGCCGAGGGTGTGGCTTATCCACCGTCTTGGGGCTGATTCTCATCGTTGTGATCGGCGGACTGGCTGCCCTGGGATCGATGCTGCCGGAGGGCGAGAGCGGGCTGGCGGGACTGCTGGCGCCTGAGCCCAGCGGCCCGCGAGTGGGCCTGATCGCCGGCCACTGGCAAAGCGACTCGGGGACGGTGTGCCCCGATGGCCTGCAAGAGGTGGAGGTGAACCTGGCCATCGCCCGCGCCACTGCCGAGCTTTTGCGCGCCCAGGGCTACCGCGCCGAGGTGCTGGCCGAGTTCGACGCCGCCCTGGACGGCTACCAGGCCGCAGCGCTGGTTTCGATTCACTGCGACTCGTGTCTGTCCGCCCTCTCGGGGTTCAAGGTGGCGCGCTTTACGGGGTCGGCGGTGCCCGAGACGGAGGACCGGCTGGTGCAGGCGCTCTATACAGCCTATGCTGCCGGGACCGGCCTGGAGCCCCACCTCAACACGATCACCGAGGACATGCGTCAGTATCACGCCTTTCGCCGTATCGCCGCCGAGACGCCCGGCGCCATCATCGAGGCCGGCTTCTTGGGAGGCGACCGCCACCTGCTGACCGCGCAGCAAGACCGCGTAGCGCGCGGCATTGCGCGCGGCATCGAGGCGTTCCTAGAGCCCTCACCCTAACATCGGAGGCACATCATGCTCGTCAATGGCGTCCACTATCGCACCGTCTGGCTACAAGGTGGCACGGTGCGCATGATCAACCAGCATCTGATCCCCCATCGCTTTGAGATCGTCGACCTGCCCACCTACCAGGATACGGCCCGCGCCATCCAAACCATGATCGTGCGCGGCGCGGGGGCCATCGGTGCGGCAGCGGCCTATGGCATGGCTCAGGTGGCGCTGTCGGCGCCAGACAGCAGCGCATTCGCGGCCTTTGTGCAGCAGGGCGCGGCGACTATCCGCAACACGCGGCCCACCGCCCAAGATCTGTTCTATGCCGTAGCGCGCGTGCAACGGATCATCGACGGGGCCGATTCGGTGGCAGCCGCCCGCCAGGCGGCGGTGGCAGAAGCCGAGCGCATGGCCAACGAGAATGCCGCGGCGGGCCAGGCCATTGGCGAGCATGGCGCCGCGCTGATCCCCGACGGCGCACGAGTGTTGACGCACTGCAACGCCGGCTGGCTGGCCTTTGTGGACTGGGGCAGCGCGTTGGCTCCCGTGTATGTGGCGGCGCGCCAGGGCAAACAGGTCTTTGTGTATGCCGATGAGACCCGCCCGCGCTCGCAGGGCGCGCGGCTCACCGCCTGGGAGCTACAGGGTGAGGGTGTACTCCACGCTGTCATCGCCGACAATGCGGCGGGCTATCTGCTGCGCCGGGGAGAGATCGATCTGGTGATCGTGGGGGCCGACCGCATCGCCGCCAACGGCGACGTGGCCAACAAGATCGGCACCTATGAAAAGGCCCTTTGCGCGCGCGAAAGCGGCGTGCCCTTTTACGTCACGGCGCCCACCAGCACGCTGGATGCGGATACACCTACAGGAGACGATATCCCCATCGAAGAGCGCGAGGCCGACGAGGTGCTCTATGCCTACGGCCTGCTGGACAACGGTGAGTATGGCCGCGTGCGCCTGGCCCACGCAGACTGCCAGGCGCGCAACCCGGCCTTTGACATCACGCCCGCGGCGCTGGTCACGGCCATCATCACCCAGCACGGCGTGCATCAGCCCAACGCGCTGCCCCTCTAGGCCGGGGCCTCGCCATAGACGAACTCGCGGGCGATATCGCGCAGGCGCGGGTGCTGCTGATCTCTGGGCGAGAGCAGCGGCGCCGCCACGGGCCAGGCAATGGCCAGGTCGGGGTCGTCCCAGGCAATGCCGCGCTCGTCGGGCGGCGAGTAAAAGGTCGTCACCTTGTAGAGAAACTCGGCCACGTCAGAGAGCACGCAAAAGCCGTGGGCGAACCCCACGGGGACATAGAGCTGGCGCTTGTTCTCCGCGCTGATCTCGACGCCCACCCATTGCCCAAAGGTGGGCGAGCCAAAGCGCACATCCACCGCCACGTCCCACACAGCGCCCACGGCCACGCGCACCAGCTTGACCTGGCCGGGATTCACCTGATAGTGCAGGCCTCGCAACGTATCGCGCGTCGAGCGCGAGTGATTGTCTTGCACAAAGACATCGTTCAGCCCCTGCGCCGCGTAGGCGCGCTGGTTGTACGATTCATAGAAAAAGCCCCGCTCATCGGGAAACACGCGCGGCTCGATGATCTTGACATCTGGCAGGCGGGTGGGTATAACGCGCATGGAGAGATACCTCGGATAGGCTCGACGCGACAGTTTGCGCCGGGCCATGCTAGAGCAGCTCTCCCATCCTGTCAACAGAGAGTGCCATGCCCCCCACTATTGTCTCATTACATCGCTGGACAGATCCGCACGATGTGTCGCCCGTCCTGGCGCACTGCCTGGCCGACCTGGGCGGCATTGCTGCCCTGGTGCAGCCCGGGCAGATGGTGGTCATCAAGCCCAATCTGACGGCTAACGCCCCTGAGGAATCGGGCGGCGCCACGCGCGTGGCGCTGGTAGAGGCGCTCGTTCGCCAGGTGCAGCGCTGCGCGCCGGGCCGCGTGGTGGTGGCCGAGGGCACCGGTATGTTTGGCCTCTCGCACGAGACCGCCTTTCCCCGCCCGGCCTGGCGCGAAATGGCCGCCCGCACGGGCGTCGAACTGTACAACCTCGATGCCGGGCCGCACACGCCCGTTCGCCTGGCCGATGGACGCTATCCGGATGATCTGCCCGTAGCGGATATCCTGCTCGAGGCCGACGTCCTCATCACCGTGCCCTGCCTCAAGACGCATATCACCACCGACTATACGGTGGCGCTCAAGAACGCCTATGCGCACATCCCGCAGATGAGTCGCACCGAGGTGCACCGCCAATACATGGTCGAGCATGCGTTGGTGGATATCAACCGTATCCGTCTGCCCGACCTGATCATCGTCGATGCTTACGATGGCGCCGAAGGCATCGCTGGCGGCATAAAGTTCGATCGCCCGGCCGGCGCGCGGTTGCTGCTAGCCGGCGTCGATCCGGTGGCAGTCGATACGGTGGCGCGCGAGTTGATGGGCATGACCTATCGCACGCGCTACTTGGCCTGGGCGGCAGAGGCGGGGCTGGGCACGGCCGATCGCGACGAGATCGAGGTGCGCGGCGAGCCGGTCCAAGCCCTGGCGCGGCGCTTTCAGACGGCCGCTGAGGAGATGTGTCAAGTGCTGCCCGGCCTGCAGGTCATCGATCACAATGCCTGTAGCGGCTGCCGCGTGGCCGCCCTTTCGGCGGTGCAGCGCTACCTGGATCAGGGCATAGCCCGTCCCTTTGCTTTGGTCATGGGCGGCGGCGAGAACATCCCAGCCCTCGGTTGCCCTGCCATTGTGGTGGGCAACTGCGCCGCTCGCCATGCTCACCTGGGCGTGCACATCGCGGGCTGCCCGGCCTCGTCTGACGCGGTGCGCCAGGAGATGGAAGCGCAAGAGTTGGTGTGCCTCAAATGCCGCGGCCTCTCAGAGGGACTGCTGGGGCAGTTGCCCGCAGCGCTGGCCCCTTATCTGCGGCTGGTGGCCGCCGGGGCGCAGGTGCATGTGGGCGAGCAGGTCTATGGCGGCCCCTGGCACGTGGAACTGCTGGTGGGGCGTTGCAGCGCCGCCTATGCTGGGCGCGTGGTAGAACGCGCCAGCCAGATGGGTCTCGACCCGGAACGTGACATCATCCTGCTGCGGGGCTGCCCACCCGCGCCGCAAAAAGTGTTGGCTGCATTCTCACAGCTAGAGGCGGCGGTGGCCGCGCACCTGGCTCAGCCCGATATGGAGCCCACCCGCGCGCTGCCATAAACGCGCGAACTGCTGAGGCTCGCCGGAACCCTCGCGCCAGGCGCTCTAGAAAGGAGCCACTCGCTGCGGATTGCCCGGGCCGCTCGGCCTTTGACGTCAGGGGGGCTTCGTGCTATCATGAGCCTGCGTGTGGTCGCATTGTTGCCCCCATGGCCATCTGCCGGACGGCGGATGGATGCGGGGGCTGTTTCTTTGGACAGGCATAGTGATCAGGGGGTCGTCTGGTGCGCATCGGCATTGACGCTCGATTGACCCATTACCGACAGGCGGGCATCAGCCGTTATACCATTCAGCTCGTCGAAGCGCTGGCCAGGCTCAGCCCGCCCGACGAGTTTTTGCTGCTACAGCACTTTCGCAGCCGCGAGCCGCTGGTAGTGCACCCTTCCTTTACACGACGCAGCCTGTATACGCCAGTGCATCATCGCTTTGAGCAATATGCTTTGCCCATCGAGATCTCGCCCCTGGGCCTCGATGTGCTACACAGCCCGGACTTTATCCCTCCTTTTCGACGGAACTGCCGCTCGGTCATCACCATCCACGACCTCAACTTTTTGCTCTATCCGCATTTCTTGACCAAGGATGCGGCCCACTACTATGGGCAGATCGACGAGGCGGTGCGGCGCACCGATGCCATCATCGCCGTATCAGAGGCCACCAAGAGCGACATCGTGCGGCTGCTGGGCGTGCCCGAGAACCGCGTCACGGTAGTCTATGAGGCCGCCAGCGATGAGTTCCAACCCATCGACCGGGTCGAGGCCCGGGCGCAGGTCAAAGAGCGGTTTGGCGTGCGTGGCGGTTTCATCTTTTTCGTGAGCACCATCGAGCCGCGCAAGAACGTGCCCACCCTGCTAAAGTCGTTCCGCAAGTTGCTGGCCGACTACAAGCTGGACCTGCAGCTCGTCTTGGCCGGCGCCAAGGGCTGGCTATATGACGAAGTGTTCCAGCTCGTTACCGACCTGGACATGGTCGATGACGTGCTCTTTCCGGGGCGGGTCTCCACCGATGACCTGCTCTGGCTCTATAATGCCGCCGAGGTGCTGGTGGCGCCTTCCATCTATGAGGGCTTTGGGCTCACCCCGCTAGAGGCCATGGCCTGCGGCACGCCGGTCATCGTCTCCAACGTCTCCTCATTGCCCGAGATCGTAGGCGATGCGGGCCTGCTGGTGGATCCGTATGATGTGGAGCAATTGGCGGTGGCCATGTGGCGCGCCGTCACCGACACCGAGCTGCGTAAAAGCCTGATTGCCAAGGGGCTCAAGCGAGCCGGATTCTTTTCCTGGGACCGCGCCGCCAAAGAGACTCTGGAGCTCTACCACCGCCTCGCCTAGCCTCCGAGGATGTGAACATGCCGACCAGTGACGGTTTGCCGCAGAGACGCGTGCTGTTCCTCACGCCGCAACAGCCCTACCCCCCCGAGCAGGGCACCTCTATCCGCAACTATAACCTGCTGGCGCAGGTGGCGCGCAGCCATCGCGTGGCGCTGCTGTCTTTTACGCAACAGCCGCACGCCGATTCCGACCTGGCCCGGCTGCAGGCCCTGTGTGAGCGCGTGGTCACCGTGCCCGCACCAACGCGTACCCCGTTAGATCGCCTGCGCACGCTGGCCCTCTCGCACGAGCCAGATATGGCGCGTCGCCTCTGGTCAGACGAGTGCTGGCAGGCACTGGTGCGCCTGGTGGAGGAATGGCAGCCCGATGTAGTAGAGGTCGAGGGCATCGAGCTGGGGCGCTATGCCCTGCTGTTGCGCGAGCGGTATGGCCCACGCCCGGCGATTCTGTTTGACGACCATAACGCCGAGTATGTACTGCAACGGCGCGCCGCCCTGGCCGACCTGCACCTACCACAAGCCTGGCCCAAGGCCCTCTACTCGCTGCTCCAGTGGCGCCGGCTGCGCCGCTTTGAGCGGCGCCTCTGCCTCACTGCTGACGCCGTGGTGGCCGTATCGCCGCAAGATGCCGCGGCACTCGCCGCGTTGGCGCCCGGCATCGATCCTCTGGTGGCCCCCAATGGCGTGGACACCGCGCGTTACCGTCCCGGCCTGGCCGACACGCTCCCGCTGACGCACCCCGCCGTGGTCTTTACCGGCAAGATGGACTATCGCCCCAACGTGGATGCCGTGCTCTGGTTTGCCGAGCACGTCTGGCCGCAGGTGCTGGCCGCCAGCCCACAGGCGCGCCTCTATATCGTGGGCAAATCCCCCCGGCCCCCGGTAGCCGCACTGACGGCGCAACCGAGCATCGTGGTGACGGGCTATGTGGCCGAGATCCTGCCCTATTTTGGTGGCGCCGATGTCTATGTCGCGCCACTGCGCGTGGGCGGTGGCACCCGCCTCAAGGTGCTGGAAGCGATGGCTGCCGGCCTGCCCATTGTCAGCACATCCCAGGGCGCCGAAGGCATCGACGCCACCCACAACGTCGACATGCTGCTGGCCGACAAGCCCACGGCCTTTGCCGCGGCGGTGGCGGCCCTGCTGGCTGACCGGACACGCGCGGCTGCCCTGGGCGCGGCGGCGCGCCGCTTTGTCGAGCGCCACTATGACTGGGCCAGCATCGCCCCGCCGTTGGTGGCGCTACTCGCCAGGCTCTAGCCCAACGGCGCGATGGCCGTCATCCCCTGCGCTTCTTCCTCCAGCGGCGGCCAAGACATACCCAGCCGCTCCAGGCGATCCAGCAGGATCTGGGCGATGGCCAGGTTGCGGTACCATTTCTTATCGGCGGGGATGAGATACCAGGGCGCCTCGGCCGTGCTGCAACGCCGCAACGCCTGCTCGTAGGCGGTCATGTATTCGTCCCACTTGGCGCGGGTGGCGAAATCGCCCACGCGGAATTTGTAATGGTCCTCGGGCGTGCGCAGGCGGTCTTCCATGCGCTCGCGCTGCTCCTCGGATGAAATGTGCAGATAGAACTTGACCACCATCACGCCGTTCCGCATGAGCAGCCGCTCGAAATCGTTGATGGCCTCATAGCGCTGGCGCCAGACCGCCTCTGGCACGAGGCTCTCGACGCGGACCACCAGCACATCCTCGTAATGTGAGCGGTTGAAAAAGGCCACCTGGCCGCGGCCGGGCGTCACGGCATGCACGCGCCACAGAAAATCGTGCGCCAACTCGACCTTGGTGGGCACCTTGAACGGGGCGGCGTAGCAGGCAATGTGATTGAACGCATCAGCCACGTGCTTGATCACCCCATCCTTGCCGCAGGCATCCATGCCTTGTAGCACCACCAGCAGGCCGTGCTTGCCGTTGGCGTGCAGCATTTCGTGCAGCACGTGCAGCCGCGCCTTGACCTCATCTAGGCGCGCGCGCGCCGTTTTCTTGGTCCACTCGCGCGTTTCGGACGGGTCATGGTCGGCCAGACGCACCTTGGCGCCAGGCTGAATCAGGTGCCGTTCGAACTCGCTTGCCATGAGTTCCTTCCTCCTGTTGGTCGTTCGAGCATAATAGCCCAGGCGATGTGCGGCTGACAAGAGAGAGCGCTACGAGCGACACGAGCCACCGGCAAATTCAGGCGGCCCCTTTTCACCCGAGGTCGTGACTGGAGCGGGTTTCGTAATCCGTTTTGTGTGCTTTCTGTTTTCGTGGTCGTTCTTGGCTCCTGAGTCGCTCAGGCACGATTGGCAGCCAGGCCTGAGTGAATACGACAACTGTTGTCAACCAGTTAAAATGTCATGGTGGTCAATCAGTGAAAATGTCACCCTCATTGTTAGCGTGCTGCCTTTCCGATGGGCATGCGTCGCCAAGGGTGGTTGTCAGCAGGGCGATGCACCGGTGTGGGCGCATCAACCTCAGGCGTGGCGACGAGCGCCTGTAGATCAGTTGGGGCATACTGGATAGGCGCGGCAGGCACAAAGTGATCGACGCGCACGGGGACATCCGCGGCATGTTCGTAGGTCGCGACCAGCTCGTCATGATAGTAGACGTTGAGGCGACCATCGAGTTGCATGAGCAGCTCAACTTTGGCCCGGGCATAGTGATGGCGCGTAGAGCTGGCGGGTATGGGCAGGTGCAGACCACCGAAGGGAAAGGTGTTGTCCTTGGCGGCAGTGCGCTGATAGTGAAAACAAAAGACCTGTTCTGGAGCCAAGCCAGGCGTCCACGGGCGGTAGGCCATGGTGTCGTTAGCTGCGGGCTGCCCGAAACGGGCATTGAAGCGGGGCAGGTACGACGCCAGACATTGATTGGCTTCGGCCAAGGTGGACGCCTGGACGCGGCGCAATTCCTTGGTGAATCGATCTTGCAGGGTGCCAAAGAGCCGCTCGACGCGCCCTTTGGCCTGTGGCGAGTGGGCTGCTATACGAACGATCCCCAGCGCCCCAAGCACCCGTGCGAAATGCCCTGAAGGTGTTTGGTTAAGGAGTATCGTGCGTTTGCTGTCCTCAGGGGTGGCCCCAAACAACGTGTGACGATCAGTATAGAGGGCGACGGGGATACCGCGCTCTCGGCAAATGCCCTGCAGCACGGTCAGGTATCCGACCATGTCCTCTTGTTCGCGGAAGGTGGCTCCTACAATCTGCCCCGTGGCATCATCCACGTAGGCGATCAGCGTCAGAGCTGGCCCGCGGCGCTCCAACCAGCGATGGGTGCTGCCATCCGCTTGGAGCAACAACCCCTCCTGTGCCGCCCTCTCGCGGCGAGAGCGATGCGTTGCGGCTCGATAATGACGCGGACTGGGCAACTTGGCCTCCTGACGCCAACGATAGAGGGTGGAGTAAGAGAGCTTGATGCCGTGAAACTCCTCAAGGTCGTCTCTTAATTGTGAAGTGTTGTAGTCGGCGTACTGAGTGCGCAAGAGAGCTAGCACCTCCTCCTTAACTGCTTCTTGCACTCGCAAGGCCGATTGACGGCCGCGGTTGCCATGGATCAGCCCTTCCGCTCCTTTCTCCCGGAAGGTCGCGATGAGGCGCCGCACCTGGCGCTCTGACAGGAGCAACGCGTGGCCAACCTGCGAAGCCGTCATTTTCCCCGCCGCCGCTCGCTCGACTAGGTCGATCCGTAACCAATCTCTAGCTGTCACCCGAGTCTCCTTTTTCATAGGGTGACATTATCACTGGTTATCTCACCATGACATTTTTACTGATGAATGACAGAGTGAATACGACAACTTGACCGTCCGGCCCATCGCGTGTACAATTTCCGGCAGCAGTCCGCCCCCATCGTCTAGAGGCCTAGGACACAGCCCTTTCAAGGCTGCGACCGGGATTCGAATTCCCGTGGGGGTACTCAAGTATAGCTGAGTCGCAGCAGAAGCCCCCGGTTCATCGCCGTGGGCCTTGTGCTTCCCTCATGCAGCATGACCCCTGACTGGCTATGCATCCCTGACCAGGGGTGGTAAGGGAGAGACCTCCTCTCTAGCCCCCGAGTCTCAGATCAACGCCACAAAAACGATCCCCTGGCTCATCACCAGGGGATCGTCTGCCCTCTAGCGGGGCTATTCCTGCCCGCCAGGCCCCTCTCTCTCCCTCTCCCTCACCAATCCCCTGGCCCAGTCCAGCACGGCGCCATCCGCTCGCCTTCCGATCCCCGCCAGCCCCAGCTCGTTCCACACCATCTCCCAGCCGAACACCGCCAGGGCCACCGCCATCATATAGACCACAAACGCCGTCCAGCCCAGCCTGATCCAGGCCCCCAGGTCGGCCTGCTCCAGCACGCCGTTCACGCTGGTCGTGACGATCGCCAGCGCCAGCGCCACCAGCGAGAGCATCCGCGGGATTTGGCGGGTGTCATCCACCCAGATCCGCAGCATCAGCCCGGCCACCTCGATCAGCACCACGGCCCCCAGCAGCGTCAGCGCCGCGGCTGGGCTCGATGGGATCATCCCCTGCAACAGCTCGATCATCGCGTCCGCCTCCATTCTTCAGCCGATTGTTTTCATCACACAACGTCTGCAGCCGTTGCTCCATCGTCAGCACCGTCTGCTCCAGCTCCTGCACCCGGGCGCTCAAGGCGGAGATCTGCCGGTCCTTGCTGGCCCCCTGGCTCCGCAACATCACAAGCTCGGCCTCGCGTTCAGCATCCTTCACGATGCGGGCTCCTAACTGCTCGCGCACTGCATTCAGCTGAGTTTCCAGCACGTCGCTCCGGTTGCGCTCCACGTCCAGCCGCTCCTCCAGGCCCCTCACCCGCACCAGCATCTGGCACCACAGCTCCTGCCAGTTGCCCGCGATCACGTCCGCCGAGTCCACGCCCAGCTTTTTTGCCTCAGCCGCCAGCTTGTCCGCCTCTGCCTTCAGCTTGTCAGCCTCTGCCTTCATCCGTCGACGGGTAAAGACCTGGTTGATGATCGCCACCAAGACCGCGCTCGAGAGAGCTGCCGTCAGCAAGCTGAAAGCCAACTGCCACCATTCCAGCGTTATCCCCATGCTCATGCTGCCCTCTCGATGCGCGCCCATGTTGCCAAGTCCTAGTTGCTCCGCGTCACCCAGTGCGCCTGGCCCTCGCCCCACTCGCCCACCACGCGCCAGACGATGTGCTGTGTCTGGTATGGCTTGGGCTTGGCCTTGGCCTCCGCTGGATCGAGCCAGGCCTGGCCCACCACCTGCACCCCGTCCACCGTGGTGTAGAACTCGTCGCTGGCCGGAGCAAAGCCCCTGGCCGCCCCGTCCTGGGCCAGCCGGGCCGCCGGGTTGTACGGGATGACGGCCGCCTGGATCGCCTCGGCCACCACCGCCCCGATCCGCTCGTCACTGGGCCGCCCCACCGGCGTTACCGTCACCACCACGTCATCCCAAAAGGCGTCGTTGTGCTTGACCGGCCAGGCCGGCTCGGTTCGCAAGAACAGCCCCACCTGGCCGCCCTGGGCCTGGGCCTGCACCTGCAGCTGCACCCACACGTCCGCTGTGATGTTCACCGGGCACCAGGCCACCGTCTCTGCCCAGGGATCCAGCCCGCCCGTCGGGTCGATCCCGATCTGCTTGTCCATGAGGCCGCTGGCGCTCACCCGCGGGTTGTCCTCGGCCGATGACCAGCTCCGCCCCCAGGCCGTCATCGTCACCAGGCTGCCCGGCGCCACCGCCAGCCGGCACATCAGCCCCGCCTCGTGGTGTGCGTAGGTGGTAAAGTAGCTCACCGCCTTGTGGCCACTGTGCACGCACTCCGGGATATAGCGGGGATCCCGAATGTCCGCGGGCTTGTACTCTGGTCGAAAGTTGTACCAGGGCCCGTCGCTGCCCTCGGGACGGTGCGGCCCGTCCTTGAACCAGATCTCCCAGCCCTCTGGCGCCACCAGCTCGCCCGCCCCCCGCTGGGTGAAGGCGCCCTCAAAGCCGTCGATCAGGACCACCGTCGGCGCGCTCGGCTGCCCAGGCTCTGGCTCTGGCTGCGGCGGCGGCGGCGGCGGCGTTGTCGGCCCGCCGGCCTCCAGCGGGTTATCCTGCAGCACTTGCACCACGTTGCAGGGTCTGCCGTCCTGATACCACATGCCGCTCGGGTCCCAGTGGTCGCCCAGAATCCAGAGCGCGTGCCCGGCCACTCCCTCAAACTGGCTCACTCGCCGCTCCCACTTGACCAGCGCGTCGCCCGCCCAGGGCTGCTGCAGCGCCCACTTGTTGGGGTAGCAGGCCTCCGTGATCCAGACCTGCATCGGCTTGGGCAACCAATACTGGTAGCGCGCAAAGCGCAGCCCATGATGCCACTCGTTCCAGGCCTCTGGCCCATAGTGGATGTAGACGTGGGCCAGATACTCGTCGGCCATCATCAGGCTGTTATAGCAGGGCCCCGTCCGGATCGCGTACTGCCGGTCAGCCAGCGTCAGATCGCCAGGCGGCCGGCAACCGCTCGGCCCGTGCATGTAATAGTGCCCCTCCGCGTCGCCCTCAAACCAGGTGTCCCGGTTGCCGATGGTCAACGGCGTCCAGCCGATCCGCCAGGTGGGATCGTGGGCCTTGAGCGCCTGGTAGAGACGGCAGAAGAACTCATCAAAGCGCTGCATGTCGCTCAACTGATCGCCAAAGCCCTCGCCATAGCCCATGTAGCCCGGCGCCCAGCGGGGCATGTTCTGCTCATTCCACGGCTGCAGGTGGCGCCGGCCCACCGGGATCGCGTCGCGATAGCCATCCATGTGCCGCTTGCAGTCGTCCAGATACTGCCGGAACCGCTCTTCGGTGACGGGCAGGGGCACATAGTAGGGCCGCATGTGCATCTCGCACTGCGGGTTGATCTGCATGATGCGGACAATTTCCTTTGCCGTGATCCCCTGCCCGGGCAGGAATACGAAGTTGCCTGGCGGCACCCTGCCCAGGATCTGCCAGTCGGTCCCTGTCATTGGCCTTTCGTTGCCGCCGTGCCATCCTCTGCTCATCGCCTG
>Ga0351870_1122_pt1 | contig 33606 bp, 34 predicted proteins | sample TotcelFGM3001M11_FD_206785 | JGI IMG/M metagenome (GOLD analysis project Ga0351870, IMG submission 206785) | Enriched cells from coal bed in the Powder River Basin, Montana, United States - Total cells FGM rep2 HSBNCT.FGM.300.1.M11 ... | reverse complement strand
AATCCGGCAGCCGGTTGCGTAACCGGTTTGGCAGATAGCCGGGTGAGGTGGACAGCAAACTGCGGATTGGCGTTATGGCATTACCATAAGCCGATTGGACCGGAAAAATCAAAATGATCATTCCGGCTGGATGCTGAAGCACTTGCTGTATTAACTGAACCTGTTTCAGGATTATCCGTGACTGATGTCAAATGGATCAATCCTTCCAATCCGTCCTCAAAATATAACAAGAGGAGGCAATAAAAAGCAATTCTTGTGCCATACATGTAGGGCCTCTTGAACAATGGTATGATTCTGACCAGGACGAGGTCCTCTTAGATCCAATTTTCGTTTCCCGATCAGATCAAATCTTATGGGTTAGTCCGCTGATGCAAGTTTGAGACCGATGATGCCAGCGATGATGAACGCAATACTGATTAGCCGACCAGCGTTCGCGGGTTCTCCGAGCAGTACGATCCCAAGGATTACGGTGCCGACAGCACCAACACCGACCCAGATGCTGTAAGCGGTGCCAACTGGAATTGACTTAATCGCAATGCCAAGTAGCCAAAGACTGACGATCATCGCCAGAATCGTCCAAATGGAAGGCCACAACTTGGTAAAGCCTTCCGTAAACTTTAAACCGATGGCCCAACCGGTTTCGAATAGCCCCGCAAGAACAAGAATTACCCAAGCCATATGATTCCTCGCTGTTTTGTATGGGATGAGGATCCCATTAAATGGGATAATGCATTCCAGTCAATCCTCCAACACGATTTGGTCAACTGAACCGAGGCCACCACATCGGAAAAATGCGTTTACGGGCTTGGTTCTAACTTGATCCACTTGTATTGGCATTGTTTTATCTTCAGTCTGTTTTTAACAGTCAATCCATAATGTTGGATGCTTTTATATTTTATGTTTGGTATAAAGTGGGAAACAAGCCCAGATATCATGGGGGGATGAGATGTCGGTATCCATAAGTGGCTCCGGAAACGGTCAACAGGGGAACATCAGATGGCTTTGATCATAATCCGGGGAATCAATTCCGTCAACACCGGGTTTTCTTTTTGCGGGAAGGCGTGAGAAACACCGGCAGGCGGTTGCGGGACCGGATTTCAGTTAGCCGGGTAGGGGTGGCGCAATCTGCGGCTTGACAGGATGGCGTTGTGGTAAATCGGATGGACCGATCATTCCGGTGCTCAAATGTGATGTTCATAAGTAAGGTGCGCGAAATCTAAGCCGGTTACCCATCTACTGGCCGAGGTGATCTATGCCTACGGATACAAGCAGTTCAGCTCAGCGGGAAACCCGTTTTTTAGTTGATACGCAGGTACGACTTGTTCCACCAGTCGATTTCTCTGCCAAACTGATCAGGGACCGAAGAGCCTCGTTGACAGATTCTTCAGTAGAAAAGACTTTTGCAACATCAGGGCTCAGCAGCACCAGATTGGTTCCCTGGCAGTAGGATTCATAGTACTTGCCGCGAACTCCCACACCCAGATCTTCCCGTTTATACTCCGGACGGAGTTCATCAGAACCCTTAACCTTCTTCATAAATCACCCTTTCTTTGCGCCCCATCAAACGTGCGCTAATGATTCTTGTCCGATCCTGACGATTTGTGTGTGAGACAACAACCAGACGGTTTTGCAATGATTGGCCAAAAGTCATCTGCCGATTTCCGTCCTCAGAATGGTCCGGATCCTGGAATGTAATGGCCAAAGGATCACCAAAAACTGTCGCAGCCTCCTGAAACGTGAGGCCATGTTTTTTGAGATTTGATGCCGCTTTCTTTGGGTCCCACTCAAATCTCATGTGTTCCTTCCTTTCAGCGATTGATCCTCAATTGGCGGCTCTGGAGTCGGTCAGCGGAAACATCAGATGATTTTGATCATAATCCGGGGATGCAATTTCGTCAATATCGGGTTTTCTGTCGGCGGGAAGGCGCGGGGAAAACCGGCAGCCAGTTGCGGGATTGGTTGGCAGATGGCCGGGTCGAGAGTGGCGGCAATCTGCAGCATGACAGGATGGCGCGTTGTGGTAGGTCGGAGGGGATAATCATTCCGGTGCTCAAATGTGAAGTTCATACGTGAGGATGTCCCCCAAAACCGGGCGTATCCAATCGGGCTATTCTTGGCATATCCAGATTATGCTTTCATCTGTCTTTCGTGTTAGATTATTTTTGTTTTTAAGGTCCCGCATTTCACAACATAACGTCTCTAACTCCACGTGCCGCAAACATATGCGGAATTTTGATCATCCTCCGTTTTCAGCATCTTTGAATTCAGTAACGATTTCCAGCGATGATATGCCGAAAAAATGACGGGCGTTATGGGTCACGAGCGGCACACCATGCCGGACGGTACATGCCGCTATCCATGCATCATTGGGATCAATCGGCTTGCCATTCCGTTTCCGCTCCGCGACAAGCCGCCCGTAGCATCTGGCGATTTCATGTTCATAAGGAATAACGACGAAATTTCTCATGGTCGTTTCAAGTGCCTGACGTTTCTTTGCACCTCAGTTGGCTTTCTCCGCGCCATAATACAACTCGCCTACAGTGATGAATGAAATGGCGAGCAGACGACCTTGGAGATTCGGTGTATAGACTTCGGCCAACGGCACGCCTTTCATCAGATAGGAAACGATGCAGGTGTCGAGAACAATCTTGGCGTCGCTCATGCCAAGCCTCCATGGGCCATATGTGTATGCTGCAATTCGTCTATCGCTTCCTCGAATCCGTCATCTATTTCGCCCGGCCAAGTGCCCATGAGAGACCGTACATCGGTCAAAGGTTTGACATTCTGCGCCAAGGCCAATTCCTCCAATGACGGCGATTCCCAGAAGCCGAGGGAGATCGGCGTCCCCTGCGGCAACAACTCGGTAGCTTCGTTTTCCTTGTCCTCCAAACGCTCTATGTCATGAATCTTGATGCACGTGATTTTACCGGTGACGAGATCTTCCCTGGCCTCGCCCACGATGCGGACAAAATGTAGGATATCCCCCAGCACTTCGTCCTTCTGCGCCTCGTCGAAGAGACAGAGCACCGGTTCCCCGGCGGCGGGATGCACCCGGCAGCGGGTGCCGTGCTCCTTGAAGTCGGCCATGAGAAGCCGCCCTTCGATGGTGCGGATATTGGTCTGCGGCCCCTTGATCCGTTCCTGAATCCGTGTGAAACCCTCCGGCGAAAAGCGTGTCGCGAGCGGCTGCTCCCGGTGGTTCAACGTGAAGGCGATCTCTTTTACGCCTTGGTTGAAAAGAACTCCGGCGTCGCGCCATGCCAGTAGAACCCCGACGTCGCAGCCGTGCGGCAATGTATCGCCGGTCTTTTGCACATGATCCAGTCCGGCGAGAGCTTTTTCCAGGATTTCCTGGCCGAAATCCATGCCAGGCAAAGCCGTCTGACCTCTCTGCCGCTCGAATCCCAGCACCGCCGCAGGGCTTCCGTGGGTAAGCAGCACCAAGTCCAATGCCAGCTCGCCCTTGATATTGCCCGGCTGCCGACCGCGCCGAACGCTTTCGGTCTCTCCCAGCAGCACCCGGCCTGTGCGTTGAAGCGCCTTGTTCATGTTGGTGAGAAAGCGCAGGAGGTGGGAAACCGGGATTTTTCCCGGGCCGAACGCCTCGCCGTCGAATCGTATTTTCAATAAGGGTTCATGGTCGTTCATAGTTGGACCTCCTTATTTTAAAGTTTCTCCTGGAAGGCCTGGTCCAGCATTGCGGGCATGAGAGCTTCGAGTTCTTGCTCAACCAGATTTTTCTTTCGCCAGTTGATTTCCCTCACAATCATGTGATGTGGGTCGCCATGGGCTTCTATGCAGGCTTTCCGAGACATATCAACCTGGTATAAAGTCTTTTGGGATATCGTCCCATAGGCCCTCACAACGCAGTTAGCGGGCCTCAGGCGGGATCTTCAAACAGGCTCTCATTCAGCAATTACAGAAAATATGGGCAATATGCAAATAATTTTCAGCCTCTGCTTCACCAGGGAAACTGACGACGGCTGTAAAAAACGCTGCTGGGTCCTCCGTCCGGAAGTGTGGCCAGCCACACCGGCGTATCCGCTCCTTCTTCAACCGATCGGAGCGCAGAATCACCTCCCAGCCGGGTTTTGACCCATTCTGGTGACACAAGCGAAATGCTCCCAAGAAATTGGTTTCCATGGTCTGGTAAAGCACGGCTTCATCCAGAGTCAACAACCCGGCCTGCCCGTCTATCAGGATGCCCGCATTGTTGACCAGAATATCCAGTCGGTGGCATTCATTCCGGATGAATTCCACGGCGGACGACAGGCTGGACAGGTCGGTTACATCCAGTTGAATCGGCTGGACATGAAATCCCTTCGCCGCTAGTTCCGGTTTTGCGCGATGACCGGCCTCGATGCATCGGGCGCCCATGAATATCGATATGCCCTTTCAGGAGAGCTGACGACATATTTCAGTCCGATTCCCCGGTTTCCGCCGGAAACAAGGGTGACTTTCTTTTGCAGCGTGTCCATGAAGATCTTCATAACCATCCAACCATGTTCTTGAAAAAGACATCATGGGGGGGATGAGATGTCGGTATCCATAAGCGACTCCTGATTTGGTGAACAGGGAAACATCAGATGGTTTTGATCATAATTCGGGGATTCAATTCCGTCAACTCCGGGTTTCGTATCGACAGGATGGCGTGGGAAATCAGGGAGCCGGTTTACTGGGCTGGATGGCCGATAACCGGGCCCAGAGTGGCGGCAATCTGCAGCATGACAGGATAGCGCATTGTGGTCAGTCGAAGGGGCTAATCATTCCGGTGCTCAAATGTGAAGTTCACAAGTGAGGATGTCCCCCAAAACCGGGCGTATCCAATCAGGCTATTTTTGGCCTATCCAGATTATGCTTTCATCTGTCTTTCGTATCAATTTATTTTTGATTTTAAGGTCGTTACCTCCACTGGCCAGGGTTTTCATGCCGCCGGTGATATGGGTTTGAAAAATATTCTGATCCAGTTATAGGGGGGACGAAATATGGCAATCAATATATCAATACCCATCCCCAATTGCCCGCATACCTGTAATTTTATGTAAATTTGGATATATGGAGGGCGTCCCTTATGTTGTGAGTTTCTCGTAAGTATCTGAAATTATAACTCGAAATTGCCATTTTTTGGACAAGCATATTTTCCTTTAAAATCAGTTGGTTGCTAATTCATGCCAAAATGACACAACATAATATATTTTTTTCAACAGGCTGTGGTTTGAGTGGATTGGACCTCTTCAAATACGTCGGCTAACGCTCCAGAAACTCAACAGAACGATCAATATCAGCGGCAACCCACCTGATTAAAGAATTAGAGGAATCAGAAGGAATATTTATTATTAACTGACAACATAACCAAACTCACAACATAACGTCCCTCAGGCACCGCTTTTTGTCTCGATGGACGACAATGAAGTGTTTTGTATTCCTGTACAAGAAAAATCTAATAAAGTTTGTATTGGAATGCAATATTTATCATTATTCAGAATTCAGGAGTCAGGAGTCAGAATAGACCGCATCTGAAACGCTATAGTTTCACATTGTCTTTTTTCAGACCATATTTTTTCAACTTGTACCGCAGCATTCGTTCGCTCAATCCCAGTATGGCTGCGGCCTGGGACTGGTTGAAGTCTGTCTGCTGAACCGCCTGCCGAATCATGCGTTTCTCCAGGGATTCAACCGCGGCATTCAAGGTTTGAGCGTGTGTTTCACAGTCATTTTCCTCATCCGCATTCGTTTTCATCGTTTGAAATGGCAGGTCCACCGTGGTGATCACCGCGCTTCGGGAAATGACCACGGCCCGTTCGATGATGTTTTCAAGCTCCCGGACATTACCGGGATAATCGTATCTCATCAATAGATCCTGTGCCTCACGGGTAATGCCATTCATGTTCCGACGGTTTTTTCGGGAAAATTTTTCAATGAAATGATCGATCAGAACCGGAATGTCCTCCCGCCTGTCCCGAAGTGGCGGAATGTCAAGGGTCACCACATTGATCCTGTACAACAGATCCTCACGAAAACGACCGGTTGTGACTCCCAAATTCAGGTCCTGATGGGTCGCACTCAGAATGCGGACATCGGCTTTCAGCATCTGTTCGCCGCCGACGCGGTAAAATTCCCGTTCCTGAAGAAACCGCAGCAGTTTCACCTGGGCTGCCAGGGGCAATTCCCCGATCTCGTCCAGAAACAGGGTCCCGCCCTCAGCCTGTTCAAATCGTCCGGTTTTCCGTTGCACCGCGCCCGTGAAAGCGCCTTTTTCATATCCGAACAGTTCGCTTTCGATCAGATTGTCCGGAATCGCCGCACAGTTGACCGCAACAAAGGGATTGTCCTTTCTGGGACTCAGGTTGTGAACCAACCGTGCAACCAGTTCTTTTCCCGTACCGGTTTCCCCGACAATCAACACCGTTGACTGGCTGCCCGCGATTCTGCCGGTCAGGTTGATGAGCGCTTCCATCTTGCGGCTTTGGTACAGAATGGTTTTGACCGCCGGTGTGATGGCTTCGATATCCTGCCGAAGCATCTCATTTTCCCGGATCAGGGTGCGGTGTTCCGCAATCCGGTCGATCAACATGCAAAGCGCGTCCAGATCAATGGGTTTGGTGATATAATCCCGTGCGCCGGCCTTCATGGCCTCGACTGCGGTCTCAATGGTGCCATAGGCGGTCATCATGACCGCATCGATTCCGGGATTGAGTTCCCTGGCCTGTTTGAGAACATCCAGGCCGCTCATCCCGGGCATTTTATAATCCAGCAGAATCAGATCAAAAAAACCGGCTTCCAGAAGACGACATGCAGTCTCACCGGAATCGGCTTCGGCAACCCGATGCCCTTCCTTGCGCAGAAACGCTCCCAGCATATCCCGCTGAAAGGCTTCATCCTCGACGATCAGAATATCCAGCGTTCGGTTCATTTTTCCTCACAACAAATAAGCGAAAAAGGCACAGGACAGTTGAAGAGCGGAAGAGCGGAAGAGCGGAACTTCCTAACTTCCTAACTTCCTAACTTCCTAACTTCCAACAAAGCCTTCGCCCCTTAGTTTCGCCTTGCGGACGGTTCATCCCAATCCCGGCAACAGGACTTCAAATGTCGCGCCCTGTCCCGACTCGCTGGCCACACGGATCTGTCCGCCATGTGCCAGAATAATCTCGTGGGCGATGCAAAGCCCCAATCCGGTTCCGTTTTTTTTGGTCGTAAAATAGGGATCAAATATCTGTCTTTCCTGATCGGCGGGAATACCGGACCCGGTATCCTGGAAAGAAACGGCGATCATTCCATTTTCAACCGAATCCACCGCGATGGTGATGACCCCGGTTTCGGATATGGATTCCATGGCGTTTCGAATCAGATTGATAAAAGCCTGTCTCATTTTGGCAGAATCCATCCGCGCGTGCGGGTCATTCAAGGGCCATTTTTTTTCTATGGCAATTCCTTTTGATGCGGATTCTTCCTGAAGCAAAAACAGGATGGAATCCAGAAGACTGGTAATGGACTGGGGCCGCAGGTCTGGACGACTGGTTCTGGACAGGCTTAAAAAATCCTCCACGATGTTGTTCAGCCGACGAACCTCATCCCGTATCACATGAGTGATATGGTGATATTCGGCCTGCCTGGTTTCTGTTTCCGGCTCAAATTCCCGTTGAAGCCGCTGGGCCGCCATACTGACCGCATTCAATGGATTGCGAATCTCGTGAGCCACTTCTGCGCCCAGCTTCCCCAAAGAGGACAGTTTCTCGGCATGATGCAGCGCCTCCTGCATGTTCTGTATCCGCCGGATATGACGATTCTGGGTCCGGTACAACAACCACATGGCCAGAAAACCGATGATCATCATCAATCCGGCCCAAAACATGGCATGACGCCGATGCTTCAACAGCAGTCGACCGGTTTCCTGAGTTTCCAATCCGATCCGTATGGTTCCGACAGGGGTGTCATCCATCACAAATGGAAAGGAAAGCTCCAGAAACCGAACATCCCCGACCTTCACGCACTGGGTGGCCGGGCTTCCCGGTTCCCTGATCCGGCTGGCCATGAGCAGACATTCTTCCATTTCCCCTTTCGGCAGACTTCCAGTCTGGCCCATCACATTTCCCGATGTATCTTCTATGGACAGATACACCACGTCTTTTCCCCACAGCCGATCAGAAAATGTCTGTTGAACCGCAGTCCGGATGTTCCAGTATCTCAGCGATACATGGTCCAGAATCATCAGAATGGCACCGGTCCCCCCCTGTCTGCGAATACCGATAAACTGCAACGGGTTTTCGGAATCCAGCGGATTGAAGAGATGCACATCGATTTCCAGAAGGCCTTTTGAAAGCGCCGCGCCATGTGCCAGAATATCGGAGGGTATTGTTCCGGTCTGATTCACGATTTTTCCGCTTTCATCCAGGATGGCAATGGCTGAAAATTGTCCGGAAGCCCATCGGTCCTCCGGATTGTTTCCATCCGTCGCATGTTGAATATCAAGGGATTTCAGCCACGCGATCAGGGTCCGGGACAGGTCTTCCTGTTCTGAAAATGCATTCTCATCCATATGCCATTCGGAAAACGGCTCGTGATGGGCGTCTTTCGAAATCAGATGGTCATATCGCTGCCGGGACGTCTTCTGGATGCTGTCCGCAATGGTGAATGCCTGCATTTTCAGCACATCCACCACCAGGTCTTCGATCCGCCTCAGATCCATCAGGGTCATGATCAAAAAAAGCGATGCGAAAACCAGGGCAGTCAAAGCAATAATCATGGGCTGAAACAACCGGCGCTGACCCATCATCGCGTCAGAGAAAATCATATATCCGCATCCATAAATCGGAATTGTCCCAGATAGGCATCCAATCGAGCTTTGGCTTCCAGTGACAGTTCCGGGCAGTTGGTGCCGTCTTTGACGCCTTCCACAGCCCGGGCGGCAAACACCATGCAGGTGGGCTCTCCGCAGGCTTTGCAGTTGGTTTTTGGCAACAGTTTTAAAATTTCCATCAGCTTGGGTCGGGGAGTCGCCTGATAACTGGGGGATATCTGACCGCGTTTTTCCCAGGTGTCATTGATTTCACGCTTCAGCCATTCAATTATTTTTCTGGCTTCGGCCTCGTCTTTCAGTGCATTGACCGCGATTTTGTTGCCATGCACCGTGATGAGTTTTCCCTGGACCTTGAACGTGACAGCGGGCGGATCGGCAATATATTCAAATCCACCCAGAACCGAATTGAGATAGGGAATCGCATCGGATATATCTTGGGACAAGTGCGCAAAGCAGTGTACCCCCATGGCACCCGGATTGCATTTGGAGTTGAATATCTCCAGTTCATAATTTTCAAGCAGCATGCGATCACTCCTTTTTTGGAGATCAGACACCAGCGGTCGGAGAACGGAATACATGGACAAGATGTCAGCAATCGGAGGTCAGCGGTCGGAAAGACCGGATAAGATAAATCGATACCATTCAGGATACACCGAACTGATTGTCTTAAAAACAAGTTTCTTTTCGTTTGACTGAAGGATAAACCGTTTCCGGCTAATGGCCAGCAATTCAGATTTCATATCGGTTTTTCCTGCTTTTTCAGTTGAGTAAGGACTTCATCCAGCGATTGCCCGCTGGAAAACGTGGCCATCGGATTGATCTCAAGCGCCGATTCCCAGGCCTGAATGGCGCTGTCCCGGTCATTGAGGTCATGAAGCAGAACAATCCCCTTGTTGATCCGGCTGACGTCATGTTTTGGATCGGCTTCGGCAGCCCGGTCAAACGCCTTGATCGCCTCCTGCGGTTTCTTGCTCAGGCGGTACATGACCCCCAGGTCGGTCCAGACATTGGCGTTTTTCGAATCAATGGCCAGTGCCTTTTGATACGCCTGGATGGATGGTTCGTACAGATCGGAATCAAAATAGGCGTTACCCAGCCTGATCCAGGCATCCAGATCATCGGGATTTTTCTGAGTCGCCGCCTTCAGGTTTTCAATTTGAGCCTTCAGTTGAGTTGATTCCGCTTTTTGGTTTCCAGTTCCCGCACTTTCCGATATGGTACCGGACCGATACACACCGACGACAACCCCGATGAAAAATCCTATAAACAGACAGGTTACGACTATCCAAATAGTCTTTTGACTGGTCTGATTTGCCTGAACCGGTTTTTTCATGGGTGACGCTCCTGTCGATTCTGAAACCATGCAGACTCCTGCTCGGGTGTCAGCAGGCTGCGGCAGTCCAGTTGATATTGAATGGTTTTTTGGCTGATCTGCTGATACAGCATTAAAATCTCCGTTTGTCTATCCATACATTCCTGACGATTGGGGATCGATGTTTTCCAGAACAGGCGAAATTCCGCTTTTTTGCTGAAAAACCGGTTCTGCAGCGGGCCGATATCGTTCACATACGCTTCCTTCAGGCTTTGTAGCTGTCGAATCTGATCCGGGGTCAGTTCCAGCTTTTGGATCGTTTCCGGATCCATGAATCCATCCAGTGCCACCACAGCGTTCCCGGACCCGGATTCGGCAACACCCGGCAGCATCCACAGAAACATGATGCACCATATAACGATCCCCACTGATTTCATCCGACTGCTCCTTTTTTTGTCCATTACAAATTAGATCTGAGCAAGTGTCGTGCCAAGAAATCAATTAGCTGTACTCATGTTGATGATAAACAGGTATAAAATGGTGTGGGTGAGATAGCCCAGCAAAGGTATAACTGAATGAAGTAACATTTTTCACGAATCAGAATAAAAAACCGGTTTACCCGCCCCATTTCAGCTCGACATTTTTGTCGATGGTTCAAAAATACCCATTTCATGGATTTGAAGGTGTATCCTAAAGATATAATAGTTGAAACAATCCAATTGACTTGAATTGGAATTCGACATTTATTGCCGGATATCGATTGTCTTCGATTTGGATTTTCGCTTGCCGTTACCAGAATCAGAATCGTCATTTGTGTGCGTTATAATAAAGTCGTCCTGATCTGGCACGGTAACTGCAAGTATGGATAAAGGACACGACACCCGTCAATGGTAATAATGCTGGAAGAACGCCACTGCCTGCGAGCAAAGCATTGGCAGATAGAGACTTTCAGAAAATTCATTTCGCAAGGCAGCAGGGGTGGGATAGGCCTTTTGCGGCTGACGCCTTGAAAAACGGTTGGTCATACCCGACCGATAACGCACCCGAAGTTTTTATCTTGAAAGCGATAGTTTTAAGGGAATAACCTATGTGGATTGTTCGACTCGCATTACGCCGACCCTACACCTTTGTGGTGGCGGCGCTGGTGCTGCTGCTCCTGACACCGTTTGTGCTGCTTCGTACGCCGACGGACATTTTCCCCGAGATCAACATCCCGGTCATCAGCGTGGTCTGGGTCTACAACGGCCTGAACGCCAAGGAGGTGGAGGAGCGCATCGTCTATAACCACGAGCGCATGATCAGCACCCTGGTGAACGATATCGAGCACATCGAGTCCACCGCATACAATGGTGCGGGCGTAATCAAGGTGTTTCTCCAGCCCGGCGCTTCCGTGACCGAGGGCGTGTCGCAGATTACAGCCACTGGTCAGTCGGTGCTGCGCCTGCTTCCGCCGGGGATCAACCCGCCATTTATCATCCGCTACAATGCATCGAGTGTTCCGATTCTGCAATACAGTCTGGCCAGTTCCAAATTTTCCGAGCAGGAGCTTCAGGACATGGCCATGAACCGCGTCAAGGTGGGGCTTGCGACCGTAAAAGGCGCATCCGTGCCGTATCCGGCCGGCGGCAAGGCGCGAATTGTTGCGGTCGATCTGGATCTGGCGGCCCTTGAATCCAAAAACCTGGCTCCCCAGGATGTCGTCAATGCGTTTAATGCGCAGAATTTCATGCTTCCCAGCGGTACGGCCAAAATCGGGGAAACCGAATACACTATCTCATTGAACACCAACCCGGAAATGATTGCGGCGCTAAACGACCTGCCCATCAAAACCGTGGGAGGCGCCGTGATCCGGATCGGTGACGTGGCACAGGTTCATGACGGCTATCAGCCCCAACAAAACGTTGTCCGGTTGAACGGCGTGCGCGGCGTGCTGCTCACCATTCTGAAGAGCGGTGCAGCCTCGACCCTCAGCGTTGTGGACGGCGTGAAAAAAGCCATGCCGCGAATCTTGAGCGGCCTTCCCCCTGAGCTGGAAGCCAAAGAGTTTGCCGACCAGTCGCTTTTTGTCCGTGCCGCCGTAAATGACGTGGTCAAGGAAGGCGTGGTCGCGGCAGCGCTCACGGCCATGATGATTCTGCTTTTTCTGGGCTCCTGGCGAAGCACCTTTATCATCGCCCTCTCCATTCCCCTTTCGGTGCTCGTTTCCCTTGTCCTGCTCAGCGCGCTGGGTGAAACCATCAATCTCATGACGCTGGGAGGACTTGCGCTGGCTGTCGGCATTCTCGTGGACGATGCCACAGTGACAATTGAAAATATTCACGTCCAGATGGCACAGGGAAAACCCAACATCCAGGCGATTCTGGATGGCGCGCAGGAAATCGCCATGCCGGCATTTGTCTCGACGCTGTGCATCTGCATCGTTTTTGTGCCCATGTTCTTTCTCACCGGCGTAGCGCGCCATCTTTTCGTGCCTCTGGCCAAAGCCGTCGTCTTTGCCGTGCTGGCAAGCTATGCGCTTTCCCGGACACTGATCCCGACACTGGTGATGTGGTTTTACCGCAACAGCGAAGGGGGTCATTCGGCATATACCGGGAAACCATCCTCCTGGTTTCACCCGTTTGCACGGCTGCAACGGGTGTTTGAGCACGGTTTCGACAGGTTCCGAGAAGGATACCGGACCCTGCTGGGCGCGGTGCTCTCCCATCGCATCCCCTTTGCGATGCTTTTTCTGGCCTTTTGCGCGGGTACAGGATTGCTGATCCCGCAATTGGGGCAGAATTTTTTCCCGACCGTAGACGCGGGACAGTTCAGGTTGCATGTCCGCGCACCGGGCGGAACCCGAATCGAAGAAACCACACGGCTTGTGGACCAGATCGAAGCCGTGATCCGGGAGGTGATTCCCGCCCGGGAGCTTGGCGGAATTCTGGATAACATTGGTATCCCCAGCGGCGGTATTCCACTGACCTATCTCGATAACGGTGTAACGGGAACCGGCGATGCGGACATTCTGGTCTCGCTCAACCAGGATCACCGGCCCACCGACGAATATGTCCGCCGGTTGCGCACCCGTCTGGGACAAGAATTTGCCGGATCGACGTTTTATTTCCTGCCGGCTGATATCGTCAATCAAACCATCAATTTCGGATTGCCGGCTCCGATTGATATTCAGATCATGGGCCGGGATCGTGAAAAATCGCGGGAAATCGCGGCAAAACTGGCTGACAGCATCCGCAAAGTTCCGGGCGCCGTGGATGTGCGGGTTCAGCAACCGTTCAACCAGCCCGAACTGCACGTTGCCATCGACCGAATCAAGGCATCCCAGGTCGGGCTGACCGAGCGTGAGGTCGCAAGCTCGGTATTGTTGAATCTTTCCGGCAGCAGCCAGACCCAGCCCAATTACTGGCTGAACCCGAAAACCGGCATTCAATACCTGGTCAATACACGGGTTCCGGAACGCGAAATGGATTCACTTTCCGCGCTGAACGCCATGCCGCTGAACGCCGGCAAGCCCGGCAAGAGCAGCCCCCAGATTTTGGCCAATGTGGCCTCCATGGCGCGAAAAATCGGCTCCCCTATTTATTCCCACTACAACGTGATGCCGGTAATCGATGTCTTTGCCGGCGTGAGCGGCCGCGATCTGGGCGGAGTACTCAAAGATATCCGGCCCCTGATTGCCGAAGCGGAAAAAGATTTACCGAAAGGCCTTTCCATTGTTCTGCGGGGTCAGGGCGAGACCATGCAATCCAGCTTTAGGGGCCTTGGCATCGGACTCGGAATGGCCGTGGTGTTCGTTTATCTTCTTTTAGTCATCAATTTTCAGAGCTGGCTGGATCCTTTCATCATCATTACGGCATTGCCCGGCGCCCTGGCAGGGGTCATCTGGATCCTCTATCTGACGCTGACCACCTTGAGTGTTCCGGCCCTGATGGGCGCCATCATGAGCCTGGGAGTGGCAACCGCAAACTCCGTATTGGTCATATCGTTCGCCCGGACCCATCTGGCGCAGGGAATTGATCCGGTGACATCGGCATGGGAAGCGGGCGTGGGCCGTCTGCGCCCCGTTCTTATGACGGCCCTTGCCATGATCATCGGCATGTTGCCCATGGCCCTGGCCCTGGGAGAAGGCGGGGAGCAGAATGCCCCTCTGGGCCGAGCGGTTATCGGCGGTCTGATCCTGGCCACTTTTGCAACGCTTTTTTTCGTACCCGCGGTATTCAGCCTGCTTCACCGGAAGGCGCCTGAAAAGTTGCAGACCAATGATCGCCGTTTGATCGAAACCCTTGACTGATAAGGTATCATTATGGATTCAAAACGAATTGAACTATCAGATAATTTTTCAAAAAACCCGGAACCCGCGGAAAAGTTCAAGCGATCCCCGGTCAAGTTTCTGATAGTAACATTGATTGCGATTGTATTGATCGTCACGGGCGTGATCGCGGGACTGGTTCCCCGATGGCGTCAGCAAACCGAGTTGAACGCCGAAAGCCGGGAGTTTTTTGTTCCGGCTGTCACGGTGGTCTCGCCCAAACCCGGCCAGAGCATGATCCATTCAGAACTTCCCGCGGAAATCAAACCCTGGATGGAAGCACCAATCTATGCCCGCATCAGCGGGTATCTCGATAAGCGATATGTGGACATTGGCGATTCCGTGACGGCCGGACAACTGCTTGCCAAGATCGATACCCCGGAGCAGCTACAGGAACTGGAACGAGCCCGATCCCAGCTCGAACAGGCCGAAGCCTCTCTGGGAATTTCCAAAATCACGGCAGACAGATGGACAGAACTGCTACAAACCGCCAGTGTCAGCGAGCAGGATGCCGCAGAAAAACAGGCCGACTTCAAGCTGAAGACCGCGATTGCCAATTCGGCCCGGGCAGAAGTGAGGCGACTGGAAAAAATCCAGGCATTTTCCAAGGTCATCGCTCCGTTTTCCGGCACCATTACGGTTCGCAATATCGATTCCGGAGATCTGATCGTGGCCTCCGGCAGCCGGGAACTCTTTCACCTGGCGCAAACCAAAAAGCTTCGGATCCTTGTGCAGGTTCCTCAGGAAATGGCCCGAAGCGTTGTCATCGGCCAGTCCGCGGAAATGACCCTGCCGGGCCTGCCCGGCCGCAAGTTTACAGCAAAGGTGATCCGAACGGCGGGCGCCATCACAGCGGATTCCAGAACCCTGCCGGTAGAGTTGGAAACGGACAACCCGAAAGGGGAAATTCTTGCGGGCAGCTATGCCAAGGTGCGCTTTATTGATGTAAAAATGAAGGCTTCCCTGACGCTTCCGGCAAACACGGTGCTGTTTCGGCCCGAAGGTCCCCATGTCGGCGTCGTGGCAGCCGACGGCAAGGTCAGTCTGAAAAGCGTGTCCATCGGTCGTGATTTCGGGCAGACCATCGAGATCATCACCGGTGTCGGCCCGCAGGATCGTGTTATCGTAAACCCCTCCGATTCACTGGTTAGCGGAATAAGGGTCGTTGTCTCCGAAGCAACCCCGGCGGAGAAAAAACCATGACACGATTTCGATATTTTGAGCATTTCCGGCGCATGGGGCAGGGTTTTATTCCGGCCCTGGCACTGATGCTGCTTTCAGGCTGCGCGGTCGGACCCGATTATCAGCGCCCCGAGGCCACCATTATTCCGGATGCTTTTGTCGGTACCGGAAATGACTGGAAAATCGCCACTCCCAAGGCGCATATCCCCCGGGGCAACTGGTGGGAAATATTCGGTGATCCGGAACTCAACCAACTGGAAACCGATGCCATGGCAGCCAATCAGGATTTGAAGGTGGCCGTCTCCCGCTTTGCGCAGGCCAGGGCCGTTGCCAATGTCGCAGAATCCGCACTTTTCCCCCGTCTGGGGGTTTCCGTTCAACAGGTGGATCAGCGGGATTCCAAACACCGGCCGGTCGGCGGCAGGCCTGATCAAACTTATGATACGCTCACCGTGCCGTTTGATTTCAGTTACGAGATCGATCTCTGGGGCCGGGTCAAACGTCTGGTTGAAGCGGCCACAGCCCAGGCCCAGGCCAGTGCGGATGATGTCGAATCCATCAAACTTGCTCTGCAGGCCGAAGTGGCGGCCAATTTTATCACGCTTCGCACCCTGGATGCGGACAAAGCCCTGGTGCTCTCCAGCATTGACGTGTATCGCAAATCGCTTGAGCTGGTCCGGAACCGCCGGGCGGGCGGCATGATTTCCGACCTGGATGTGGCGCAGGCCGAGACCGTTTTGAAAACCGCGGAAGCGCAGATTCCGAACATCACCAACCAGCGGGCCAAATATCAGAATGCCCTGGCGGTGTTGACCGGAAAGCCTGCGTCCCTGTTTCAACTTCCGGATCGGCCCCTGGATATCCTTCCGCTGGTCATCCCCGCCGGACTGCCGTCGGAGCTGCTCGAACGCCGGCCGGATATCGCCGCAGCCGAACGCCGCATGGCCGCCTCAAACGCCAATATCGGCGTTGCGACCGCAGCCTTTTTCCCAACCGTCAAATTGAGTGGAATTGCCGGTTTTCAAAGTGGGGGGCTGGATATGCTCTTTGATTGGCCGAGTCGATTCTGGGCCGTCGGCCCGTCCCTGACCCTGCCACTGTTCCAGGGCGGCCAACTGAATGCAACACTTCGCCAGACAAAGGCCGTTTACGAGGAAAACGTTGCCAAATACCGCCAGACAGTACTCTCTGCATTTGCAGAGGTGGAAAACAATCTTGCGGCCGAACATCTTCTGGCGGATGAGTTTCAGAAGGTGCTGGGTGCTTTGCAGTCCGTTCGCCGACAACAGGAAATCGCCGGCAACCGGTACGCCTCCGGCATTGCGACTTATCTTGAGGTGGCCACCGCGCAGAATGCGGCACTGGGGATCGAACGGTCCAGTGTCCGTCTTCGCGGCCAGCAACTGGTATCGGTAGCGGCCCTGATCAAATCACTTGGTGGCGGGTGGCAGGCACCGGATATGGGTGATGAATCGTCTTGATATTCCGGTTTACAACAACTATGTTTCTACAAGCAAAAGCTTATCGCAACGCTCGATATCATTTTCAGCCGTTGGGGCGAATGCCCTGGCTATTCATGACTATTTAATTTGAAGTTTCTCTGATGCTCAAACAAAACAGAAAGGTTATGCAAATGGTTGATTTAAGAAAAGATGTCAGAGATGGGGTGACCCGTTTCCTGGTAGTAGGGATGTTATCACTTGTCATGTTCATGGCGTTCACCTTGTCCGGTTTTGCCGCGGATAAACTCGAGATTCCGGTCAAAGGTATGGTGACCATGATCGATCTGGGAGCGGACAAATGCGTGCCCTGCAAAATGATGGCGCCCATACTGGAAAAAGTCAAAAAGGATTATGACGGCCGGGCAGTCATTCATTTTTACGATGTCTGGAAAGACCGCGAACCCGCTGTCCGCTATGGAATCAGGGCAATTCCCACACAGATATTCTTCGATAAAGAAGGTAAGGAAGTCAATCGGCATGAAGGGTTCATGAGTGAGGCGGACATTGTCAGCATGTTGAAGAAACTGGGGGTGAAGTAACAGAAGTCAGAATTCAGTAGTCAGGATTCAGAATTCAGTCGAAGGAAGGATATCGTTATGATCGAATCATTTTTTCTGACCGTAAACGAATGGATGAGTGCCGGTGCGGGGCTGGCGCTCTTCGGCTGCTTTGTCTGGGGCATGGTCAGCGTCCTGTTCAGTCCCTGCCATCTGGCGTCCATTCCGCTGATCGTGGCCTATGTGGGCGGCCAGGAAGCAGAAACCTACCCCATGCAGGCGGTTCATTATTCCATCTCATTCACGACCGGCCTGTTCATCAGCATCGCGGTCATCGGCGTAATCTGCGCCATGCTGGGCCGCATGCTGGGGGATGTAGGCAATTACTGGCAGATTCTGGTCGGGCTGATCCTGGTCTGGGTCTCTTTAAGCATGTTCGGCGTCAAAGGCTGCTCCATGAGCGGCGGCATGCTGTATCGGCTGAAATTTCGGGGACTTTGGGGCGCGCTGGGACTGGGCATGGCCTACGGCACCCTGTCCGGTTCCTGTACCTTCGGGTTTATCGCGCCGATCCTGGCGGTCATCACCATTCAGCAGAAAATCGCAACCGGCATCATCATGATTCTGCTGTTTGCCATCGGCCACTGTATCCCGATTGTTATTGCCGGCAGCTCGACCGCGCTGGTCCGACGGGTCATGGAAAACAGCGCCTGGCAAGGGGCCGGAAACTGGTTCCGGAAGGGCGCAGGTGTTCTTATCGGCTTTTTGGGAATTTACTTCATTCTGACCCCATGGATATCCTGATGACTGAGCGAAGACCGTCAATAGGATAAAGGAAACCCTTATGCCCGTCCCCGAACCCATCCAACAAATTCTGAACGCCCACGAAATATGGCTGGATTCCGGTGGCCAAAACGGTCGGCGGGCGGATCTGTCCGGAATGGACTTATCCAACCTGGATCTTCAGGGCGTCCGGCTGGAAAACGCCCTGCTGGCCGAATCGAATTTATCCGGAACCATTTTGCGGGTTGCACGACTCGCTCAAGCCGATCTGACCGGATGCCGCTTCAACCACGCGGCCCTTCAGTGGACCGATCTGAAGGCGGCCAGTCTTCGTGAAGCGTCTTTCGATTGTGCCCATCTTCAATTTACCGATCTGTCGGAAGCGGACCTGGAAAAGGCCGGATTCAACGACGCATTTCTTCACAACACCTGGCTGTGGCATTCTCGGTGCCGTTCCGCGGACTTCCGTGACAGCCGTCTCAGTTTCGCCGACTTCAGCGGCGCCTGCCTGATTCATGCACGATTCAACCGGGCTTTTTTTCACAGCACCGATCTGCGGAACACCGATCTGACCGGAGCCGATCTGACGGGTGCCACCATCCAATCGACCCGGTTTGAAGGCGCTGTTCTGACCGGCTGCCGTTTCGACGACGCAGAAAAGGCCCACTGGACATACCAGAGTTCTTCGTCATGCCGGACTTGATCCGGCATCCAGTTTTTATATCAATATGATGTTCTCCAGTTATAAAAGGCCATTTTGCCAGGTAACGCAGACTAAAACCACAACCGGGATGGTATGGTCTCACCCATTCCGATAAAAGACCCGGATATCTTTTTTCAACCGTCCCGATTTCCACCTCATAATAAATATGGAATATACTCCATCCTCATTTTCTCTAAAAATACTGTTTGACAACATTACAAACCTTATTTAAATTCATTTAAAAGAATATGTAAGGATTATATGAACCAGTTCGTCACCGTTATGAAAGCCTTGTCGGACCCCAACCGGGTCAAAATCATCAAAATGCTCCAGCACCGGCCCATGTGTGTCTGCGAAATCCATACGGCGTTGAGCATGGCCCAACCGGCTGTTTCCAAACATTTGAAAGTTCTGGAAAATGCCGGGTTCGTGATCGGCAGAAAGTCCGGGCTGTGGGTCAATTATTCGCTCTCCAATGGCGCCGGCAGTCCATATGCCGCCATGCTGCTGGGCGCACTGAAACACTGGCTTCAGGATGATTCCGAAATCATGGCTCTGATTTCCAGACTGCCGCAAATCCACCATCAAAACATATCAAAAAATAAAGCAACCCGAATAAAAACGCTCCATACCGCTTCTGATGTCGGATCTCCTTTGCAACAACCCTCTGATACGGATGAAAACAGCAATCGAAACCAGAAACAGAAACTCAAAATCCTGTTTCTGTGTACCGGAAACACCTGCCGCAGCCAGATTGCCGAAGGACTGACCCGGCATTTGAAATCCGATGTCATCGAACCCTGGTCCGCAGGAATCGATCCCGGTACGGTCAACCCCCTGGCCATTCTCAGTATGGCGGAAATCGGAATCGACATATCCGCTTACCAGTCAAAATCCATTGAAAGCCTGGGACCAATCGACTTCGATTATGTGGTAACCCTGTGTGATCATGCCAATGAATCCTGCCCGCTGTTTCCCGGCAAAACCAACCGCCGGCATTTCGGGTTCGATGATCCGCCGGCCCTGGCCCAAAACGCCAAAAGCGTTGAGGAATCCATTGTTCATTACCGGCGCGTTCGGGATGAGATTCGGGAAATGGTCATGAATCTGCCGGGCATCCTGAATAACTGATTGCTGCTTGCAGCTAATCGGGGAAAATATTAAAGCAAAGGCGCGGCTCGACAGGATCGTGGCCATGCTGACGAAGCTTGGACAGCGGGGGTATGCCGTTCACGAGCTATCCGGTGATTATGCGTTGGATCGGATCGATACCGATACCGACCCCGACACCGATAACAGCGCTGTAAGAATATCGCAACGTGATTAAAGCAAGGAGAACATGCGATGAAGGAAATCACCAAACTGGGGTTGATAGTTGCCGTTTTTCTGGCCGCCTACTATATTCCATGGAATCATGAACTGATCCGCCAATCCGGGCTGGAGGCATTTTTGATGCTTCAGGAATACGCCCGGGAGCACGTGCTGACCTGTCTGATTCCGGCCTTTTTCATTGCCGGTGCCATTGCCGTGTTTGTTTCCCAGGCATCGGTACTGAAATATTTCGGGGCTCAGGCCAAAAAGGTGCTGGCCTACTCCGTGGCTTCGGTTTCCGGAACCATTCTGGCAGTCTGCTCCTGTACGGTCCTGCCGCTGTTTGCAGGCATCTACACCCGGGGGGCCGGCATTGGCCCGGCAACGGCGTTTTTGTATTCGGGTCCTGCCATCAATGTTCTGGCCATTGCCATGACCGCCAAAATACTGGGCTGGCGCCTCGGATTGGCTCGGGCCATCGGTGCTGTTTTGTTTTCAATCCTCACCGGGTTGTTGATGGCTTTGATTTTTAAAAAGGATGATGCAGCCAGAACCGCAGGTATTATGTATGTGCCGGATGAAGGCGAGAAAGGCAGAACCCTTCTTCAGGATGGCCTGTATCTGCTGACCATGGTCCTGATTCTGGTGTTTGCCGCATTTGCCAGACCCGCAGCCGATTCAACCGGATTGTGGCCGACCATTTTTGCTGCCAAATGGTACATCACCATCGTGCTGTTGATCATTCTGGCATGGATGATCAAATCCTGGTTTGATGCGGAAGATCGGACAAATTGGGTGCAGTCCACCTGGGGATTCATGAAACAGGTGTTTCCGCTTCTGGCTGCCGGTGTTCTGGTGGCCGGGTTTCTGCTGGGCCGTCCCGGTCATCCGGCCCTGATCCCGGAAGCCTGGATTCAGCAACTGGTCGGCGGCAATTCGCTTTTTGCCAATCTGTTTGCATCGCTTTCCGGAGCCCTGATGTACTTTGCCACACTGACCGAGGTTCCCATTCTTCAGGGGCTGATGGGATCGGGCATGGGGAACGGGCCGGCATTATCCCTGTTGCTGGCGGGTCCGGCGCTGTCTTTGCCCAACATGCTGGTTTTGATCGGCATCATGGGAGTCAAAAAGACATTTACATTTTGTGGAATCATTGTTGTTTTGTCCACCATTGCCGGCATGATTTATGGAACGATATATCCATAAATGAATTTGATGGGATGCATTTGGTGCACCAGTCACCCGTCACTTGTCACCTGTTACTCATCACTTGTCACTTATCACAAAAATTTTTAACCCAAAAAGGAGATCAACATGGAAATCAAAGTACTGGGTCCTGGCTGCCCAAAATGCAAACAAACGGAACAAGTGGTCAAAGAAGCGGTTGCCGAGGCCGGTGTGGCGGCAGATATCGAAAAGGTTACGGACATCATGAAAATTGCAGGATACGGCGTGTTCGGAACGCCGGCCGTGGTGATTGACGGTGAAGTCAAATCCGTGGGCAAAATTCCCAAAAAAGAAGACGTCAAAGCCTGGTTGAAAAAATAAGGAGGAGTGTAATGGCTGAAAACTGTTGCGACGGAGGTAATGATGTGATGATCTTGGCCTGTTCGGGCGGTTCCAATGTGGGACAGTTGGCCAATCAGGCTGCGATTGAACTGACGCAGGAAGGGATCGGTAAAATGTTCTGCCTGGCTGGCATCGGGGCACATCTGTCCGGCTTTGTGCAGTCAGCCGTGGATGTCCCGGTTCTGGTGGCCATTGACGGGTGTTCGGTCGGCTGTACCAAAGGCATTCTGGAACATGCTGAGATCGTGGCCCGACATTATGTGGTGTTGACCGATGAAGGCATTGAAAAAAACAAAAATTTCAATCTGTCCCGTGCCGATATCGATCAGGTAAAAACCGCGGTCAAAGCCAGACTGATCGAACCGGTTTCGGCATCTGCCATGCCGATCAACATGGGTTGTGCCTGCGGTGGAAAATGCTGAAACAAAAATGACGTATCGTGTTTGGAAACAGGCTTTAATATGAAAATATGGTAACTTCTCAATAAGCCCGGGTAATGTTTTGTGGATAGCGCTGACGCTTCATTTCAAGCCCGGAATGATGGAAATAAACATCAATTTGAATTTCAACGTCATTCCGGCGAAAGCCGGAATCCAGATGTTTCCGGAATCACACTTTCACCCGAACTTATTGAGAAGTTACAATAAAGCATTCTAAGCGTCAACATCCCCTGAGCCCCGAAAAATCAGCAAGCCGGGATGACCTGGTATTGTCCCGGTTGCTGAATCTGGAAATATGAAGGGCGTTCCAAATGCTGCTGCTCTTTGGCATCATCATCAAAAATTCCATTCTGCTCATCGATTTTTATCAGGAGTTTCGAAAAACAACCGATTCACCATTTGAAGCTGCCCTGGAAAGTGTACGGGTCCGCTTCCGCCCTGTATTCATGACCGCCTTTGGCACGATCGCCGGCATGATTCCCATCGCATTTGAATGGGCAGTTGGACTGGAAAGACTGTCGCCACTGGCGGATGTGGCCATCGGCGGGCTTTTGATTGGAACCATTCTCACCCTGATTTACATACCCATGTTTGCGTACAGTGTGGAAAAAAGGAGGCAGACGGCATGATACGTGTTAAAAAAATGGACAGGTTAAGAAATGTTGTGGTGATGCTCATGATGACCCTGATGGGGATTGCCTTTCAGTTGGGATCGGTCAACCGGGTTTTGGGTGATGATGCGGTCAAGGGGCCATCGGCTTATCTGCCGGAAAGCCTGTATGAATTTTCGGGGGTGATGGAAGGAGATTCCGTTTTTCATGATTTTGTCATCCAGAACCGAGGAGACGCACCGCTGGTGATTGTCAAGGTACGGGCCGGTTGAGGGTGTACCGCTGTCTCGAGTTCGGGACAAATTCCGCCCGGTGGAGAAGGAAAAATCACGCTGACCTTCAATACCGAAGGCTATGGTGGTAAAAAGACACGGGAAAGCGCGACGATCGAAACCAATGATCCGGCCAATAAGGCCCTGACCATTTCATTGGCCGGAACCGTGGACCAATTCGTTCAGATCCAGCCCAATCGGCTGACCCTGATCGGTCCGGCCGGAACCCTGGTCAAGGAACAGACAACCATCACACCGTTGCCCAAATATCCCTTCAGGATTTTGTCCTATCGGACCCAACGAGACGGGAACATCCGTGCCAAACTGGAGTCGGATCCGTCCGGAGCATTCCATACGCTTAGGGTTGAAAATATCGTGATGGAAAAAGGCCGGTTTGTCGATGTGGTTCTTCTGAAAACGGACAGCACCATCAAGCCGGAGATTCGAATACCGGTTTACGGCATTCTCCGGTGAATGATAGGCGTTGACTGAGAAAGGGGCAAAGTGGCAAAGGCACAAAGTAAAAAAAATGCCTTTTCCCTGTTCTCTTTGTGCCTACTGCCTTTGTGGCTTGCTCTATATCGAAAGGTTGAATCGACATGACCGCGATCCACTCCCCGATAGAACATCATGAGAATCACATGAAATCGACCGCCGTGACATTCCCGACGGCAATTTTTCAATTCGTTATCATTCTGCTGGCAGCGGGAATTATGGCCGTTTCGGTCAATCATTTCCGTACACCATCACTGCCGCTAATCGGCAACTGGTCCATCGAATCCCGGCTGACCAGCCCATCCGGCCGTCAGTTGGCCATTTCCCTGGCTGAGGCCAAAGCCCTGCATCAGTCACAGGGTGCCGTGTTTCTGGACGCGAGGCCCGTGGATGATTACCATAAAGGCCATATTCAGGGCGCCAAAAGCCTTCCGTGGGCAGAGGCCGAACAAAAGGTGATGGATGTCGTGGGCGATCTCCCGGATGACACCCGTTTTATTGCTTACTGTGACGGCGATACCTGTAATCTCAGCAAAGATCTGGCCCTGTTTCTGGAAAGCCTGGGATATACCCATGCGGTTGTGCTGGTGAATGGCTGGACAGTGTGGCAGACGGCGGGGTTGCCGGTTGAGGCTGATGGGTGAAAACAGAAGATCGGAAGTTAAGAAATTGAGAAGGTGGGAAGCGTTGAAGAACGACCAGTGAGCTGAAAATGATGGATAAAGAGGTTGACATCGATCGATGAACCATAGCGACACGATTCATACAGGCTGCGACTGCACCGACCCAAAAGCAGAAAGCCGGATAACAGCCATTACCGGCCACACCCATCCGGATGGTCATCCCCAGGAATGTACCCATCAGCATCATCACATTTCGGAAGACTCGACCGGTTTCAGGCTGCTGGTTACGCTGGCCCTGAATTTCATCATTCCGACCGTGCAGATCATCGGCGGGATCGCGGCCCACAGCATGGCCTTGATTTCCGACGCCACGCACAATTTCAGCGATTTCACCGCGATTCTGATTTCCTACATTGCGCTTCGAATCGGAAAAAAAGGCGCGTCCCTTCAAAACACCTTTGGATACCGGCGGGCCGAAATTCTGGCCGCACTACTCAATGTGGCCATCCTTTTCGGGGCGTCTGCCATCATTGTCTATGAAGCCATTTTGCGGCTGAAATCCCCCCAAGTGGTTTCCGGCGGTCTGGTCATGGTCATCGCGGCTGTCGGCGTGATTGGAAACGGCTTCTCGGCATGGCTGCTTCATCGGGATGCCAAGGACAGCGTGAATGTCCGGGGCGCCTTTCTGCACATGATGGGCGACATGCTGACATCCGTTGCGGTGCTCATCAATGGTCTGATTCTGATTTATCTGCCCTGGAACTGGCTTGACCCGCTGCTGTCACTTCTGATTGTGGCCTTTATTCTGAAGAACTGCTGGGCCATTCTGAAAGAATCTACCGCCATTCTGATGAATGCCACGCCGGAGAATCTCGATATCCGGAAAATTCAGGACATGCTGCTCAGCCATTCCGAAGTCATCGGCACCCATTATCTGCATGCCTGGCGAATGGGATCGACCGGTGTGGCCTTTTCCGCGCATGTGGTGGTGCCGGATCAGCCCATCAGTCAGATTCAGGGACTTCAGAACCGGATTCAGGATGAGCTTCTGCATCGATTTGAAATTGACCACCCGGTTCTCCAGTTTGAAACCGAATGTTGCGGGAACGGGACCCTGTTCTGTGAATATTCCTGTGCGCCTCAAAAGCCGTCTTTGGAAACAGGCCATCAACATCCCATCACAGCCCATGTGACTCAAAAATGGTTACAGGCTGCGGCAGTTACCGCCCGGCTGATACTGGCCGGTGTATTCATTTACGCCGCTTATGACAAGATTCTGCACCCTGCTGCCTTTGCAGAAGCCGTGTATAACTATCAGATTCTTCCCGATAGCTTTGTCAATATCACCGCGCTGGTTTTGCCCTGGCTGGAGCTGGTACTGGGATTTCTGCTTCTGGCAGGCATCTGGATACCCGGGGCCGTTATCTGGGTGAATCTTTTGATGGTGACGTTTTTAAGTGCAATGGCCTTTAACCTGGCCAGAGGTCTGGATATTCACTGCGGCTGCTTTTCCACTGAATCCACCGGAGGCAAGATATCCGGATGGGAGATACTGCGGGATTCGTCGTTTCTGATACTGACCGTTTATCTCCTGTGGTATTATTTCCGACTAAAACACATGGGAAAACGACATGAAACCTTGATATGAAATAATTACAAAAATATTCAGAACTGATTATTTTAACGATATCAGCATGTGATGCTTTTCGTGATTGCCGTTCACGAAATAATGACGTTGAAATTACCAGCACCCCCCAAATCCGTTATAATCAGAATTGATTTAACCCAGCTCGAATGTCCGGCAAACCGATCTTGCACCATACAGCAGACTTAAACGTTTTCAAATCCAAAAATCTTACCCGGCCGCTCGTTTCAGTGCCTTGTAAAGGGCCTGGGTCCCTTCCGTGCCCTCGCCATGCGCTGCATTGTCCTCCATAAATCGTTGGACCAGGGTGGTGCCCGGCAGGGTCAAGCCGTTTCTCTGAGCCATGGAGAGGACAATATTGAGATCCTTCTGCAGCAGTTTGACCATGAAACCGGGCGCGAAATCACCCTTGACAATACGCGGGCCCAGAATTTCCAGAGACCATGACTGCGATGCCCCACCAGCCAACACGTGGATCATGACTTGTGGATCAACTCCATTTTTTTCCGCCAACAACAGCGCCTCGCACACTGCCAGGAGGTTGACCGCCGTCACTGCCTGGTTGCAGGCTTTGACCACCTGGCCGGAACCGGCCGGGCCGATATAGGTGATGCGATTGCCCAAAGCTTCAAACACTGGCAGGGCCTGTTCGAAAACCTTCTGCTTACCGCCAACCATTATGGTCAACGTGGCGTTGCGGGCACCTACGTCTCCGCCACTTACCGGAGCGTCCAGGAATTCGATCTGGTTTTGGGAAAGTGTTTCAGCCAGATTTCGCGCTATCTCCGGACTGATGGTGGACATGTCGATAAACACAGCCCCGGAGTGGGAGCCCCTCATAGCGCCATCGTGCCCCAGAAGCACTTGTTCCACGTCCGGGCCGTCTGTGACCATGCTGATGACAAAATCCGCTCCTTGGGCGGCTTCCGCCGGGGTTTTGGCCTGCCGGGCGCCGGCAAGGGAGAGGTCCTCGGCTCGGGCGACCGTACGGTTATATACCGTAAGGGGAAAGCCAGCCTTAAGCAGATGCCCGGCCATGGGCAGGCCCATGATACCCAGGCCGAGGAATGCGATGCGGGGTTTAGTTTGCATGAATAATGATCCTTTCATTTTGTTATTACAGGATAATATAACACCAAGCGGTAATGCTTCGCACCAATAAAATCACGAAAAACGATTTCAATATGGTGTGTTACAAGCGCTGTGCAACGCCTATCACAGGTAGCGTCTCACAAGTGTCTGGGAAAAGGACGGGCAACAATCGGAGTAAAAAATATCCGAACATCTCCAAGAAATCAATAAGGCTATTACTCTCAAACAAACCGATCTGATGAAAATTTAAAATTGGGGAAACAGAATCCTGGTTCTTCTGCATTGGACAGGGGGATTACAAAAAAAGGTTATTAAACAACAATTCAGCCACGAAGAGGGAAACAAACGGCGTTCCCTCTTTGTGGCTGAATTGTCTTCTGGTTGAGAAAAGGCTCAACTATTAACAAACGCTTTTAAAATGAAGCAGATAACGTTACACCCCCATAAACAAAACTGGAATTGTCACTGATACTGGTTGCGGTAATGTAATCATCGGCAGTTCCCGAGAGTGGAAATGAATAGGCAATCATGGGTTTTACAGAAACATATTCACCAACAGGTATCGTCAGTCCAACTGAGATCAGGCCATTATGGAAAGTCTGGTATTTTGTTTCTGGATCCGTTATTTCTGAAAAATCGCTGTCATCAGAATAATAATACCCTGCGGAGGCGGCCAGATCCAGCGTGATTTTTTTGGCAATCTCCTGTGAATGTGAGACGCCCAGATTAACATACCATGCTGGTAAATGGCCAATTTCACGATATATGGACAGAGTGGGATTCAAAATCGTATTAAGGGTTGCAGAAACATAGAGCTCTTGTGAATCCTGCAAGCCATCCAGCCCGTAATAGATCAGCCCGCCACCCAATTTTACCGGACCCAGGTCCTTTGCATAAGCAATCGTCATGTCTGTTTCCGTGTATTTCGTTTCACTATTTTCAGAACCATCTCCGGCAATCGTTTTTCGATCCGTATCCAAATTTCCCCAGACATTGAAACTCAGCCCATCATAGGCCAACGTGACAGATGGCTGAACTACCATACTGTTGCGGCTTAGCTCAAAGCCCCTCCAGATGTACTGACTAAAAATACCCAAGTCCATCGCTGCGGTTGGTTTGACCTCATCTTCTGCCTGGACGACCGCTTGACTGACCAAAATGGCTACCGCTACAAAAAAACAGGCCCAGAAACGTCGATTCTCCTTCATGCTTTTTTCCCTTTTTTAAATGTGCTTACCGTGAAAATGCACCTTATCCGTCATTCCGGCGCACGCCGGGCACGACGTGTAGCGTGTCAGCGCTATCCAGTTTTGTGAACAGACGGAATTCCGGTTCAATGTGCACATAAACCGTGCAGACCGCATTATTAGCCATTTCAGAATCAGGTTCCTTCAACCATATGAGGCATAGGCGTCGATACCCGTCGATACTGCATTGATGTGTATGCTGGCCCCATTCCTTCCCCACTGCCACCGTGTGAGGATACTTCGAAATCCGGATAGGCGATACCGCCATGTTCGGCTAGGTCGAGGCCTTCCAGCTCTTCTTCCGGCGATACCCTCAGTCCGATGGTCATATCGATGAGTTTGAATAATCCATAGGCCAGGGGGAAGACCCATACAAAACAGGCCGCAACGCCCAAAAACTGAACGCCTACCAGTTTCAGGGAAAAACCGGCTGAGTTGAAGATACCTGCGGCAATCGTGCCGAAAGATCCGCATACCCCATGAACACTTATCGCACCTACCGGATCATCAATCTTTAAATGTTCAAAGAAGATAACGGCAAAGACGACGATGGTACCGGCCATAAGGCCGATGATGATAGAGCTGGTCGGCGAGACGTTGGCGCAACCGGCCGTGATGGATACCAGTCCAGCCAGTACACCGTTGAGGCTCATGCCTATCTCGGACTTGCCGAATTTCAGCCAGGATACGAACATGGCTGCAACGCCACCGGCTGCCGCAGCCATGTTGGTATTGACGAATATCAAAGCGATGCTCTTGTTGGCGGCCGTGGTGGATCCCGGATTAAAACCAAACCAGCCCAGCCAGAGAATGAATACGCCCAGGGCAGCCAGTGGAATGTTGTGGCCCAGAATGGGCTTGGTTCCGCCCTTTACATATTTTCCGATTCTGGGCCCCAAAACCAGAGTTCCTGCCAGAGCTGCCCATCCACCGACAGAATGTACAACGGTGGAGCCGGCGAAGTCGATAAATCCCAAAGCCCCCAGCCAGCCGTTTCCCTTGTAGAGATTACCCCAGGCCCAGGAACCGAATATGGGATAGATGAACGCACTGATAACGAAGCTGTAGATCAGATAGCCCGAAAACTTGGTGCGTTCGGCCATGGCACCTGAAACAATGGTGGCGGCCGTGGCCGCAAAAACCACCTGAAACATCCAGAAGGCCAAGATCCAGGGATCCCCGTCGGGTGTGAAATCGCTCAGAAAAAATCCGCTGGTACCAAACCAGCCTGTCGATGTGACGCCAAACATCAGGCCAAAACCCACCGCCCAAAACGCCAGAGTTCCGACACTAAAATCCATGAGGTTTTTCATCATGATGTTGATGGCGTTTTTGGCGCGCGTAAAACCGGTCTCCACCATGGCAAACCCGGCCTGCATGAAAAACACAAGTGCCGCCGCAATCAGTGTCCACATATAGTTGGCGTGGGTCTGTACCAGGTCAATGGCTTCCTTATTCGACACAGGTGTGGGGTCTCCATCGCCTGCCCAGGCAGCAGCAGCCACCAGTCCGATGCATGTCGTCAACCAGAATGTCTTGTGTTTCATCTTGAAAATCTCCTTAATTTAAAATGTTAATTTGTTGTATTAAAATTTAAATGTGCCAACCTTAGAACCCGTCATGGGAAAGATCGTTCAAACAGCCTTGGTGCCGGTTTCACCGGTACGAATGCGTATCGCTTCGGTCACGGGAATAACAAAGATTTTGCCGTCACCCACCTTTCCGGTACGACCGGTTTCTATGATGGCGGCAATCACTGCATTGGTTAATGACTTTTCCACCACCACATCGAGTTTGATTTTATGTACAAAATCCACCTGGTATTCGGCACCGCGATAGATTTCCTTGTGGCCGCGCTGACGGCCGAACCCTTTGACTTCGCTGATGGTCATGCCTGTCACGCCGACCTTGTTGAGCGCGTCTTTTACGTCATCAAGTTTGAACGGTTTAATTATGGCTTCGATTTTATTCATGCAACCCTCCTTTTAAAAAACCTGAATTGGTTTGAAAAATAACTGGCTGACTCCTGAAATGCTGTTGATAATTGATTAAAGCAAAATATGGGCCATAGATTATATATATACATAACATATTGTATTTATGTAAAATAATAGTAGTATATACATTATTGTAAATAGCATACTAATTACAATTATGTAATTCTATTTATATTTAAATACAGGATTGAATATTATGGCATTAAACTGACAGCGAAGGATGTCACTCACAAACGAGCGGTCTCAGAAACTATAGTCGGAGAAATGGTGCATGCGTTTCTTCTGATTATGGCGGCTGGACGGCTGATTGAATATGAACGCGGTAAAATTGGTGGGCCAACAGCTTTGGCTTGATTGTGGAATGTGTGAATTGGGAGATGTGATGGCCATTTCTGCAAGAACCGGCAACCGGGCAATCTTTGGGAATGTGGTTACCGCATGATGGACCATATGGAATTGGTGTGGAGCGGATTCATTGGCGAACCCGGTTCAAACAATTACCGGATTCGGAAAGTCTACGGTTGCAGAAGGCTTTCAGCTATAGCTTTCCAGATAAAGTTTTGGGTTCGTTTTCGGTCGGGGATGGCCGACAGTTTTTCAATGCGTCAGCCGCGAAAGGCCTATCCCCTCCCTGCTGCCTTGCGAAATGAATTTTCTGAAAGTCTATATTGGTTGACAAGCGCCATGAAACGGCATCGGGCAAGGCGCGTGGTTGGGCACACGGCCTTCGGTTCCTTCCTAAACCAGTGCTTCAACCAAAAGCCAACCCAATTTGTATTCATCCAATATCGCATGGTTGTAATACCCTTCTACCCAAAATGAGAGCGGCGTGACCGTGACATGACGATATCCCAAAGCGATCAATTCATTTTTCAATTTATCCGGTTCCGTAGGATAAGGAAATGGATGAAACAGGTTGCGTCCCATGGTTTCCAACAGTCGGGCATTCAACCCATTGACTCTGTCGTCTGACCAGCAATCAAAGATTATCCGGCTGCCACTGGCAAGCCCAAGCCACTTGGGATTCAAAAGGTTTGCTGCAACATTGGAAGGCGTAAAAAAGAAAAGACCTTCTGCCAGAACGAGCAGTGGTTGTTCCGGGTGCAGGCCTTCTGCAAGCAATGAGCCGGGAAGGTGATTATTTGCAAGATTGCCCGGGATATAACGGTTCCAATCCGGTACAGACACCCCGTGCAGATGGAGTTGTTCTTTTTTTTGCAGCAGTTTGGCAGGTTCATCGATTTCAAATACGGTTGTTTCACCATTTGTCAAAACATCCAGCCAAATCGCTCGACAATCGAATCCTGATCCCAAAAAGAGCATTTGCCGATACTGGTTCGATCGTTCGCGTAATTTTAAGGTTGTGAATTTGTAGCGGGCCAGATTGTATTCTTCGTATACACGGTCTGTCTTTTTTGCCAATTGGAGAAGCGTAACCCCTTCTTCCGTAATGAACCATTTTGCAAAAGGATCCTCAACGCCTAACTGTTTGGCCTGTTGACCTGATCTGATGACCGCCAAACCGTCTGCTGTTGACCCTACCATTTTTTGGTCTTGGGTCATCATCCATTCCTCCTGCTGAGCAGTCGGGCCCCAATCATCCCGGTGATGCCGGATGGTATTTCGTTGGTGGTTCCATATAAAAAAATTAAATAATCCAGTTCGAATGGGCTGATTTACAGCTCTCCAGGGTAGCGTACAGCCAATCACCCAAGTTGGATGACATATAAAACCGAGGCTCCAGTAGCGTATCCGATGGCGAAACCACTCCCTCTTGAATCGCGATTCGGGCCAGTTTGGTAAATGGGTAAATCCGTATCCCTGCTGTCACCCTTATGGTATCCAGGTTCAGGGACTCGGCAAAGGCCAGACTTTTCAGTACCGTCTCCCGGGTCTCTCCCGGGCCGCCTAGCAATAAAAAGCCCATGCACCTGATCCCGTGATCTGCCAGAATTCCGGCGGTGTATCGGATATCCCCGGTATTAAACCGCTTGTTCATGGCGTGAAGAATCTGGTTGTCGCCGCTTTCAAAACCCAGACTCACATCCGTGCAGCCTGCCTCGGCCATCTGCCGGACCATGGATTTTGAAACATTTCCAGGATATAGAATGCACCGCCATTTCAAATTACATCTGGCAACGATCATTTCCCGGCACAGATCTTCGGCATATCCCGATGGCAAATTAAAGACGTTGTCCACAAAAAAGACATTGTTTGCCCCATTTTCCTTCCATCGGATCAAATATGACACTACGTTTTGAATAGACAGTTTGCGGATGAATCCGCCTTCGATGGCGGCGGTGGCGCAATAACTGCATTTAAGCGGACATCCCCGCCGTGTCTGAACCGGCAGAAAATAAGCAGGATTCTCAAGAGCTTTAAGATCAAACAGCAGGGGATCTGGCGGTGGCAGCGCGTCCAGCTCCCGGGTGTAGGTGCGCGGGGTCCGACACATCTCGTCTGGCAGATACAGCCCGGGAACATTGCGGATCTCTCCACCGGTAGCCAGGCAGTCCAGTAGCGCAATAAATGCGGTTTCTCCCTCACCCTGGATACCCATATCCGCTCCCAGATAGACCAGAGCACTTTGAGGAAAAATGCTGTACCCTGCGCCGCCCAATACCACTGGTGCCTTACAGCGTTCTTTGCAGATTGAAACCATCTGCCGCGCATTCTCCAGCAGGAACCTGGGATTCCGGGAAGATTGGTCGTCGATGTTGCGGATGGAAATTCCGATTACGTCCGGCTTAAACGCATCCACCACTGACCCGAGGTGTTTCAGGGGATCGGATTCCACCATCAGATCGACAAAGTGGACCGTATGGCCTGTCTTTATAGCGGATGCCGCCACCCATCCCAATCCAACAGGCAGAATTGGCATATTGATGATTTCGGTATTGGCAGAGACCATTAGTATTTTCATGCAGTCCAATCCTTTTTCCATCATCCTTGACCGCGAAAAGACAGGCCACGCATGACAGACAACTGATAACAGATTTAGAGATAAGTACATTTACGTTACCACGCTGAACCAATGAAGACAACAGGCCATATTGAATGTATAGAAGCATTCCTGCCGGAACGGCAAATCTCGAAACATGAATGCCGAAACATAGAATAAGACACCAGAACTTATTGAGAAATTACAAAAATGACAAACCTCCTGAAACCAGAAAAACTTTTTTGAGGTGCTACCTGTTTTGTGATAAGAGAAACGATAAT
>Ga0351870_1103_pt2 | contig 36853 bp, 48 predicted proteins | sample TotcelFGM3001M11_FD_206785 | JGI IMG/M metagenome (GOLD analysis project Ga0351870, IMG submission 206785) | Enriched cells from coal bed in the Powder River Basin, Montana, United States - Total cells FGM rep2 HSBNCT.FGM.300.1.M11 ... | reverse complement strand
GGTAGTAATCCAGTGATGTTATGACCTCCAAATATTTATCATAATCAAAGTCATTTGTATATTCTACGCTAAACCCCTGGTCCCTCAAGTCATTTACTCTATCATCCCAGCCATTTCCCATTATTTTGAAACTAAAAAGGCGAGGATCAATATCTTTAGCGAGTCTTGATAAGAAGTGCTCCCTTTTTCTGCCATCGATATAAACACGACTGGCAAGACCAACAACCTTAGGTTTTGGAATGATGACACCATCATGCGCAGGATTAATATAACAGAGTTTATTTCTCGGTACCCCAAGGTTCGCCAAATTATCCATAGTATCTCTTGACATGCAAATACCCATTTCTGCGTTTATGAGCAGTTTTTTCATTAAGTCTAACTTGCAGAGATTATCTATATGTGTGATCATTATGGTGTCAGTCGAGTGTTTTTTGCCGTCAAATCTATCATAAAGCATATAATGATTAATGTCTGCGGTTGAATCGGGTTGTCTGGCAATATTTGATTGGATACCAATACTTGAAAGGCACTCATGCATTTTTACTCCAAACTTTGTTACTATCCACGGATTCACATCCTCATAACAAACCAGGCAAACTTTCATAATACAGCTACTCCGCTTTTTTCTTATTTCGATTTTCTATACTTTAGCCGGTCATAATTTGCGATTTTGAGAATGTCTGGAACTTTAATGAAAGAAGAGAATCCAATTCATTTTTGTACTCGCTGCTCGCTTTGTTGAGGCAGCCTGAAATTGCCTGAGTGAATGAAACGAAATCTGGATAGAATTTTGAATACAGGCATTTTTTCTTCACAAATTTCCAGGTTCTTTCAATCAGGTTCAGGTTCGGAGAATAGGACGGCAGAAACAGCAATTCGATATTCAGCGATTTTGCAAGATCCTGTACCAGGTTGCACCTCTGATACCTGGCGTTGTCCAAAACGATAGAAATTGGAAGGCTGCAGTATTTCCAGGCGATCTTTTTCAAGAGATCACAAACGCTACAAGAGTTGATGTAGTCAGTATTAGTAACAACCGTCATCTCATGGCTGATCGCATCGATAGCTCCCAATACATTGAATCGTTTTCTTCCGGAAGGAGCCTTTGTAAAAAGCCTTGCAAAACACCATACGATTCCAAGAAACGGCGCGAAAACAAAATGGGCTGCATCCATGAAGAGGACATGCCGGAGCCCTGCTTTCGCTTCCTCTAATTTGGGTTCAAGAATTTTTTTTTAAACTCTTCTTGTTTGGCGGGGTCTGCATTGCCGGGAATAGCACCCATCTTTCTGGGCCGCATGCCAATTTTTCGTAGAAACACCCTGACTTGGGATTTTTTTCGTTGAATGCCTGTCAATTCCTGGATTTTGGTAATAGCTTCATTAACACTCGAAACAGGATTTTCACGGAAATATTGCTCTAATGATTCACAGTGGTTAATCAATTCGGTTTGAGGTCGATAGAAATTTTCTTTTTTGATTTCATCGAGACCACCATGAAGGTACATTTCGATATATTTCGTTACTGTGTTTGGACAAACCCTCGCGAGTTCAGCGATTTGCTTGTGGGAAATGCCCTTACTTTTCAACCAAAGAATTTCCATTCGCCGCTGGACATATGGCATCGGATGATTGAACCGCTCATAATCAATGACATTTAAATCGTGCTGAGTAAATGTAACGTCGATCATTTTTCTCACTCCTTGATTTTATGAAAAGTAAATATCTCAGAATGAGTGTAATCCAATTCAACTCGCTTGTCCAGAACTTCTACAAAAATCGCATTTTAGGACCGGTGATAGTATACCGTAATAGTAAACGCCATTATAAATACTTGATCTGTCTATCTTGAAATGGCCGGATGCAATTTTAATAAAATCTTTCATCCAGATTTTTATTCCAGCTGGTGAAACACGCCAATAGTCATTCGGTGAAGGATGGTAAGGCTGATTAAATGGAATTTCAATCCAAATCAAGCCATCATATTTTAAAACTCGGTATAATTCGCGAACTGCTCCTTCTGGATTTTCAACATGTTCCAATATCGCATTACAAACTATTATGTCAAAAGTATTGTCTGTGAACTTCAAATCATGAACATCATAGTGATAATCGATATATTCTGACATATCGAAGAGGTCTACGCTAATCCAATGGGCAGAATATTTTTCATTCCTTACTCCGATTTGCAAACATTTTCTATCCACGCTATCTTCAATAAGCTGTTCAAATAACCTTGCCCGTTCAGCTTCGTAATCACCCATTTTTTTTGAAGCTTTCCAATACGAACGCATGTGATAAACAAAAGGCATAATGTAACGAATTACTTCCCATATTTCTGAATATAATCTGCGTATTATTTTACGACATTTTAACTTTTCAATTTCGCTTGAGCGAGTCAATCTGCAACCCATATTTCTCACTTTCCTCCGCACATAATTGGGTATTTTTCCATGGTTAACCTGAAGGTCGCATCGCCAGAAGGTTTTTATTACGAGCCAGGCGACAAGTATCAACCTTTCCGATAAAATATCGCTGAATAATAGTAATCAAACGACATTGCTGCTTTGTAAAAATTTCCACCAACTTTTGCTGCTATATATAAGAATAACAAGTTACAGTCGAAAGGCCTTATTTTTAATGCCTTTTTAAAGCAGTTGCGGGCATCCTGTGGCGCTGGTATTAACATGTAAGTGTTGCCGGCTATTTTAAAGTGTTTAACCAGCGTTATTTTTCCTGCAATTCTAATGATGTCGTCGTAATGAATATTTACAAGATCCATATAAGCGTCTGCGCTGTTAACACCCTTGGAAACGGTTTCATATTTGTGAAGGTGATAAATGACAAGTCGTTCGTTTACATAATCAAATTCACCATGCATTGATAAGCGGATACAGAGGTCCCACTCCTGAAAGGCCCTGATTCGCTCATCAAATACACCGGCAGCTAATAGGACCTTTTTTTTTATTAGCAAGGTACTTGTGTCGGCAACCCAATCGGAGAGCGCGTCCTTGATTATTTCTCCCCGAAAACAAGGTTTTTGTTCGTAGCCTATATGGCCATCAGCATATTTCCTTATAAATCCAGTGTATACTGTGCCTATCGCATGATTTCCATTATGGAATACCTCTATTTGCTTTTCAATCTTTGATGGCAGCCATTCATTATCTGAGTCTAAAAGCGCAATATAAACCCCTTTTGCTTTATGAACACCGGTATTGCGGGCTGCCTGAGCACCACGATTAACGAAATGACGTACATAACTAATCCGACTGTCCATACGTGCCATGGCAGACACTCGTTCTTCCGTATCGTCTGAAGAACCATCATCAACGACAATCACTTCCAGATTTTTATACGTCTGGGCGCACACGCTGTTTAGTGCGCGTTCGATAAACCGTGCCCGGTTGTAAGATGGAATAATTACTGAAATTAGCGGATTATCATTCATACGATTCTATCCATTTGGGTAAAAGAATGAAACATCAGATCCACAGAGCTTTGGTGTATTTTCAAAAAAACAATGCGCAAGGTTCATATAATTCGAGTTAAATGTTCATTATTTCTTTGAGTTTGTTAGCTTCAATTTGTGAGGTAAAATTTGCCAAAACCCGCACGCGGCCAGCCAAACCCATTTTTTTTCGCAGATCTACATTTTTCGCAAGCAAGCACATATTCGCCGCTTGCTCTTCAACATCTCCTGGTTCAACAAGTATCCCTGTTTCCCCATCAACGACCGTTTCAATTACTGCACCACTCTTTGTTCCCAGAACAGGCACGCCAGCAGCCATTGCTTCAATGATCGTCACTCCGAAACACTCCGCCTGGTTGGTTATCTCACCGGTAATGTTATGCTGTGTGTAAATATCTGTATCAAGAAATAATTCTTGGGCGGCTGCAGCCGTAACAGCACCCGATATTAAAATTGATTCTCTATAGGGTGAACGTAATCTAATTAGCTCACACATGGGTCTCAGGGGTCCATCTCCTGCAATCGTCAGGCGTGCTCGCAATCCGTTATCCCGCGCCATCTCAAAAGCACGGATAGTTCTATCCGGTGACTTGAAATCCACCAAACGCCCTAGTTGGAGGATATGTATTTCTTTCTTTTCAAAATGATTCTTTGCTTGTTGAGGAATCGGAACGCCGAGATATTTAACCACAATGCGTTTTTCAGGCAATCCCGCACTGATAAGCAGCTTTTTTGTATAGTGAGAATTTGCAATAAAAGTAGCATGTTTTGATATACTAATTAATTTATCCTTATAATCGGTGCGATGATTTAATCTACCCGGATTGTCATCCGGGCAAAGATTGAACGTTGCATCACATCCATGGAAATGAACGAAGAGAGGTTTGTCTGTCTGGTTCCAGACATCAAAGAGATTGACCGCCGTGGTTCCGTAATGGCATAAAATATGACTCACTTCTTTTCTTTGTATTTCCCTCATTAGGATTTTTTGCTGTGTATAAAACCCTGCTCTCCATAGTAAGCGGTTAAATAATTTATCAGTACGGCTAAGTGACACGGCTCTAATCTTGTTGCGCCAATATCGGTTCCCTTGTGTATTGTTGGCGGCAATACAAGCAATATTATCCGATAGGGCTTCAATCGAATATTGAAGCCATACTTCGGACATGGCTTGCCAATAAGGTGCCAAAAATAGTATGGACATTTGTTATCTTTCCCCTTTGCGGCATATCATCCATGTCGCCAAAGGTACGCCTCTATGATTACCTTTTGCAGATACATCTTCTCCTATTTCATACTTATAATATTTACCCATATCGCCATGCGCACCAGTTGCCATTACTTCAAAATCTGTTTTTCTGGCCATCAACAAAAAAGCATCTCTTCCAAACCGCCAATAATCAGGGCCTAAATTTCCCATATGCCCATCGATATAGGCATATGGGGTCAAAAAAAATGCTACCCCCCCCCATTCGGAGAACACGATATATATTTTTCACCATTGACATGGGATCTTCACAATGCTCGAGAATATTTAGACAAAGGACTGTGTCATAACTTTCCTCTGGTACCGGTAGGTCAATTGCACAGAAATCACATATAATGTCTACTTGAGACCGATGTCCAGCTTTCTCAATAGCTTGATCCTGTAAATCACTAATTAAAACCTTATCTACACCCGTAAGTTCATATATCCAATCGTGGAAATACTTTGGCGTGGACATATCCAAAACATAACCACGGATTAAATGTCGATTTGTGTAGAGCCATTGTTCTTCGCGGAAGCTCATCAAAATGCCTTCCTTTTCATATGGTCCGATGAATGGAGATCGCTTAATTTCTAACCATCTAATTTTTAGTCTTATAATACGTTTTCGGCACTTAACTATGAACTGAATAATGCTTCTACTCAATTCATTAAGAATATATCTCGTATGTTTCAACCTTAAATTGCGCCATTTTTTCCATGGGATATTAGTCATCTTACCTATCTCGTTTAATTATTTGCCAATAAACGTCCAACCAAATGACATTATATGCCAAATAAATATTATATATCAAAATCATTTGGTGATAAAATGATAGTCATCATGATTTGCCAAATAATGTAAAATAGCCAATAAGAGATCTGTCTTAAGGATAGTGTGAAATATTGATTATAACCTATAAAAAGATGGTGCAATCTCTATCCCATCTATCGTGATAAGCAACTAACTTCATGACCTATAAAGATAGAAACCTAAAGAGATTTTTTGCTGTAAACAAATATGACAAAAATGCAACCGCGATTAAACCGAGAATGGCGCAACCTCAGTTCTTATAGATTTGCTGCAGACTGACGCCTGCCGGTATAACATTGAGCTCAGATAAACCCCTTGTTTTATGCTTGCGACCAAAGCTGGCCAGCCTCGATGCAAATGAAAACGAATCCAATTGTTGTAATCGTCGGATAATGTACATAGCTTGTCGATATAATTGAATGAAGCAACATCTCAAATAGGAAAAGTATGCTTATCGCTGTAACTTCAAAGTGTTTATCAGTGCGCCTATTCATAAGGCTTAGAGCTCCCCATAATGCAGATACTTGTACGACCATATATATACCAAGGCCTATGAAACCACTTCGAGCAATTATTTGATAAATATCACTATCGTAACTACCCATAACCCACATATATATATTTTTAGTATCGTAAGCTCCCGCGCCAAACAATATGCTATTTTCTTTTGCTGCCTTAATGGAAATAGCCAACAGATCCAACCTCCCTAGGGTATTCGTATCAGAACCTACGAATAGTAAAAGCTCCAGCCTTTCCAAGAGAAAACTGTATTGCGGAAAAAAAAATATTTGTGTGATAAGCAATAGTGACGCGACGAGTATCAAAGTGAATATGGGTTGGATGATCTTTAGTTTATTTCCTGCGGTTTTTTTGCTGCCGAAGAATCTTCCAAGAATAACGACTGCAATTGAAATTAAGAACAAACCTCGTGAGAAAGTAAAGATGCCAGCCGTCAGCATAGTTAGCATGATTACCAATTCTTTAAAAGAAAACTTCATTTTTCCTACCGTTATTGCCAATGAAAGGACGTATAATATGGCAGGAAAAGTATAACTTCGTATTGTACCTGTTATGGGATCGTACCTGTCGAGCCCTTCGATAAATTCATATGTTGCTCCAGGATAAATTCCGTTAATGATATAAAGGATGCAAGGTATCAAAACGATGTTGCGCAGATCATTCAGAAAAGTCATTACTTCTTCAATAGAAAATCGACGATATGTATCCATCATGATAAGGAACCCTACAGGGAGAAGGTACATGCGCGAAAAATAAAATATTGGCCTCCCCATGATCTTTTCAAGACTTGGCAGGGAAATAATTATGAGAAATAAATAATAAAACAAAATTCCTATCGCCAATTTATAGCCCGTGCTATGCTTTATCGATGTTGTAACCGGCATTGTATATACTACATATACCCAAGCGATGATTTGAAAAGCTAAAAAGAGATCATGAATGCCCAACGATATACCTAATATTTCAAATTGTATTTTATAAATATCTAAATAAATACTTCTGTCTAATGCTAAAATTAATGGCAAGGATACAAGATAGATTGAACATTCCCTGGATTTATAAATTAAATAAAGAAAAATAAATAGAGGGACGACAATATTTAAAATTGGAATAAAAGTCATTTTATGAAGTTATGCTCTTTTTTAGACCCGTTTGCATTCCAAAGGGCATTTGAATGCTCAAGGGATTTCATTCCATCAGGTATTGCGTTTATATTATTTTGAGACTATTTTCATTTCGATTTCCGGATCCAGCCCTCGCAGTTTACGCACCGAATACAGAAGCCCGAGTTTATTGAGAACAATGCGGAATAATTTACGGAATAGACGATCTGGTGTATTCAGATAATATCGTGTAAGCCAGTTGCGATATTTTTTACGATATTCAAAATAATCTGCGTTATTGAATATACTCAAAATGTTCGGATAACCTGGTACGTGTCTTTCAAGAGGAATCCACTGATTGTTAAGCAAAACATGATCAAGTCGATATTTTTGTGCCATCCTAATATAATTATAATAATTACGGTCCATTATTTTATCATACACGCCGTATCGCAACAATATCATGACATGTTCTACCATAAGACGACTGGAATTGCTGCTGGCGCTATCACTGTTGGGATATTTTGTATAATAAAGCAATAAACCTGGCGTTTTTTTAAATAAGCAGTTAAAAACCGCCCTAACCTGGAATTCAAAATCAGTGCAAACTTTGAACTGTTCATCAAATCCGCCAATTTTATTTATTAATGACGAGCGGAATAAATGAGTTGGGCTGACTCTGCTTTCTCGAATAAAGTCGGCTCTATGAAAATCCGGTTTCTGAACATACTCCCCACTGGTGCTTCCATATTCATCAACAATAATATAATCTCCATACGTATAATCTATATTTCTGTTTTTCTCCAAGGTATCAATCTGTTTCAAATAAGAATCACTTACCCGCACATCATCCGCATCTAGATAAGAGCAGTAGGGTGTATTGACTAAAGCAAAGCCCCGATTTAAGGACGCACCAATGGTTTCGCGATGCGGCACTTCGACAATTCGAATTAGATCAGGGTCTCGCTCATAGAAAGAAAACGCGATCTTACGCTCCTCTTCATTTGGCTCATTCATCACCAGAATGAATTGAAAAGTATCTTTCCCATCAAGGGATAAAATACCGCTAAAATAGTTATTCAGGTACTTTTCAGCTCGAAAAGTCGTAGTGACAATGGTGAGTTGTTTATTCATAAAATAGCCTGGTAGTATTCAATAGTCTCTCGAATTCCATCCTCAATCGATGTGAATTTAAAATCAGGGAATTGTTGACGAAACAATCGATCGTCCATTATCTTCTTCGGAGAACCATCCTGATAACGGCTGTTATAAACAATCTTTCCTTTATAGCTCGTTGCATTTGATATCAATTGTACTAAGTCATTCACGGAGTGTCCACGATTTTGCGCAATATTGACCAGATCATGTGACATTGATTGTTCATTGACTGCTCGACGTATAATACGGGCAAAATCCTTTACATACAACCATTCACGAATCGGCTTGCCAGTACCCCAGATTTCCACTTCGGGTTCGTTGTATTTGACTGCTTTGACGAATTTGATAATCAATGCATTTAAGGCATGTGTTTTATTGGGATTTGTACTATCGTATGGTCCATACATATTTGGCACAATAAGATTGACAGACCGAACGCCATACTGTTCGTTGTAACATTTTGAAAGGACCCACATCATTCTCCTCGTACTTCCATAGGACAACACGGAAGGGTGGACCGGTCCACCCCAAAATCCCATTTCCTCGTAGGAATCCATCACGCCCGGATATCCACAATTCGCTATGGGGTTGACAACGATGACTTCACGCATCTGCTGCGCTATTTTGTAAACATTCATAATAATGCGCATATTGTGATCTACTACATCTGCGGCAAAGTCAGACACGTAATTTATACTGCCCACCAAGGCAGCACAATTTACAATACACTCTGGATGAAAAGCATCCAACTTTTGCCATGCTGTTGACAGATCATGCAGATCACAGCCGGTGGTCCTACTGAAAACAGCTACCTGAAGACCACTTGCTTCCAGTTCATTTCGTAAATTACGACCAGCAAAGCCGGTACCACCTAATATTGCAACCTTTGGTTTTATCATTGTCAAGCCTCGTCCGATGGTATTATTTTGTATTCCTTTCCACCAATAACGACTCGTGCATAATACTTTGGGGCCACCGTGACTGCACGGATCGTTGTTTCTTGTTCTTCTGTAAGAGTGATGATTTCGTTTATTTCTCCTCTTCTGTAGTAATTACCAATACTTTGCGGATACGAATCAACCGTTCCCTTTATTAGTCTTGGCACGTGTTTCTTAAACAATTGCTCTAATGTTGCATGAGCAATCTTCACCAAGTCTCCCGCAGTATGCCAAGTCAGGATTGAGAAACGGACGACCTCGATAATGTTGCCTGTGTCAAATTCTTTATCCATATAATGAATCGTCGCACCAAAATGATCTGATTTTGACGCAATAGCGTGGTACGCTAAGTTTCTGCCTCTAAATTCTGGCAATGGGCCTGGGTGAAAATTAATCCATCTATGCGTTCGTTCTAATTCAGAGGGTGGAATTTTATGGGTATATAAAAAGGAAATACCGAGATCATAGGTGAGAGGGAATTTTGTCAATTTGACGTCATTAATTTCTTTAAATACTATATCACACGGTAGAGTTTCTAACCATTTAAGTAATTTCTCACCCTTATTGGTTGAAGACAGATACAGAACCTTAGGCAATTTATAAAAACTGTTCAATTGATTACCAACCTTCCTTAATGCTTTTTACTATTAATTCAATATCACAGTCTCGCAATGATTCATGAACAGGAATAGATACTTGCCGCTCATTAAACCATTTTTGATTTGGCAAATTCTTTATGCCGCCAAAAACAGAATTTTGATCTATACGTAAATGTACCACTGAAGCAGATATTTCTCGTTCGGAAAGTTTTCTAATGAAGTCCTCTCTGTTTTCAACGAGGATTGTAAAGAGCCAACTCGCGCTCTCCCGATCCTTTTTCCAGTTCATGAGTTGAAGCCCTGCAACATTGGCAAACTCTTTGCGATATAAAACCGCAATTTCACGCCGTCGGGATAGCCACTCGGAGAAATTTTCAATATTGCCCAGACCAACTACCGCAGCCAGATCATTCATATGATATTTAAACCCAAGTTCGGTAATATCGTAAATGCGCTCTCCCAAAATGGAAGGTTTGCTATTTGTCCGGTCGATTCCAAACCATCTTCTTACAAACGCATTTTTGGAATCTACGGCATCCATGCACGCAAGTGCTCCTCCATCACCAGTTGTGAGGTGTTTGATTGCTTGAAAGGAAAAAGCGGAGAATCGTGAAATTGAGCCTACAGGCTTCCCTTTGTAGGTTGCCCCTAAAGCGTGTGCTGCATCTTCTATGACAATTAGATTATGTTGTGTAGCAAGCTCGTTAATCTCATCAAGATCACAGGGATACCCACCCCAGTGAACAGGAATAATAGCTTTTGTTCTGTCGGTAATCTTCTCTTTTATGGAAGCAACCGAAATGTTGCCCGTTGTCGGATCAATATCTGCAAATACGGGGTTGGCTCTTTGCATTAGTACGACCAACCCCGTCGCCACAAAAGTCTGGGCTGGTATGATTACCTCATCTCCAGGCCCAACTCCCGCCAGAACGAGCGCCAAATGAAGAGCTGAAGTACCACTATTTAGCGCTACGGGGTTAGCGAGACCAAGTCTCTTATTGAGCTGAATTTCAAATTCTTTGACCATCTTGCCTTCGCTGATCCAGCCGGATTTTAATACCTGAGTAGCAAGTTCAATCGCTTTGGGTGAAATGTGTGTATTAAAAAAGTCCATTTTATCCTAAAAACTCATTCTGCCATTCTAAATTCGGTCTTACAATTCCGGGAATGGGCCGTCCCCATCCTGCACGAACACTTCCCGGTTCACCCTTATCGATGACTTGAAAGCCCACAGCATCCCATTCCAGAAAGTGAATTTCATACGTGGGATGTCGCGTGCTCACTTCGGCAACAATACTGATGCGCCCTTCCGCAAATAAATTGCCAGGCACAGTACATCTGCATTTAAAAACTCCGATTGGCTTAGGTTTTGAACCCCATTCTCTCTCATCGAAATCTGCTGAAATAAAAGCAATTTGTCCTTGATCATTGATAAAACTAATAACAGAAATTAACTGGGCTTCCGGTTTAAAATTCCAATATTCCATTTCGATAGTTACAGTATAACGAATATCTACGGTATCTGTAACCATTCCTTCCGATATAACTCGGACCGCCTTAAGCCGGGCTACACCATCCCCCGGTGCAGAGTTGGACTCGGGCCAAAGTCGTTCGCCTGTTATCCCTAATCCTGATTGTAGATATTGACTGGTAACGCCATAAATATTTCCCTTAAGGCTTATCCGCCCTTGATCCAGATAAATTCCTTCACGGCACAAACGTGTCATCGCTTGCATATTATGGCTTACAAATAGCACGGTCCGGCCTTCATGAGCAACATTGTCCATTTTACCAAGACATTTTTTCTGAAATTCTGCATCGCCCACGGCCAGGACTTCATCAACGATAAGGATCTCCGGTTCGAGATGGGCGGCAACGGCAAACGCAAGGCGCACATACATGCCGCTGGAGTAACGTTTCACTGGTGTATCGATGAATTTTTCCACCTCGGCGAAGGTGACGATTTCATCGAATTTCTGCTTGATTTCCGCCTTGGTCATGCCAAGGATGGCGCCGTTGAGGAAGATGTTTTCCCGGCCAGTGAGTTCGGGATGGAAGCCGGTGCCAACCTCCAGGAGGCTTGCGATGCGGCCCTTGACACGGCATTCCCCGGAGGTGGGGGCGGTGACGCGGGAGAGTATTTTGAGAAGGGTGCTCTTCCCGGCACCATTGCGGCCAATGATCCCCAATACCTCGCCCTGCTTGACCTCGAAGGTGATATTCTGGAGGGCCCAGATGTGATTTTCGGGAAGTGAATGGTGAATGGTGAATGGTGAAGCGGACTGGCCGATCTTCAGGGTGGGATCTGGTTTGCCCCGGAATTTGGCCCAGGCGCGGTTGAGGTCATGGGACAGGGTCCCCGTGCCCACTACACCGAGGTGGTAGTATTTGGATAGGTTTTCTACTTGGATGACGGTGTCGGACATAAGGCCTGTGAATGGTGAAGGGTGAAGGGTGAATCAAGTCGTGACTGTGATCATGGCGCTTTCAGGACAAAGCAGACACCCCAGGTTTCACACCCGGTTGCTTTCCCGGTAAGCCATTCCTCGACATTCAGGCATTGAAATCCGGCGTTGGATGCAATCCGGTCAATCTCCGGTTTGAAGAAATACCGCATGGCATGGATTTCCTTCAATTCGGAGATGGCATAGGTGTCGAGGTTGCGGATAAACACATGGTAATTCACATCCACCCGGGATTCATTGGTTGGGTGGGTCGTTTTGGATTTCAGACATGAATATATTCCCAGTCCTTGATCGGCTCGAAGCGTTTCTGGCGTTCTTTATTGCGCGGGTGCGCAAGAATGCTTTCTACGGATACGGCCGGCAGAATATCTTCACCGATGCCATTCTTTACGTAAATTGTATTAAAGCCGTAATTGTTTGCCCCAACAAGTCGATATCCTTTTTTTCGGGCCAGCTTTTCCATAGCAACCGGCGAGGCGCTAAAATAGTCCGGGTGCTTTCCTGGATACACATAGTCTTTATCATAAGGCACCACGATGCTGTTCATTCCAAATTCGATGTGGGTCTCGATTATCACCACCCGAGGTTCAACGACAGTCAGTGCATCCCATATCCAATAGTCGTTTCCATCAATGTCAATGGACATCAAATCTACACCCCCCCCCCGCAAATCCATTGTCTCGAATCAGTTCGTTTATGTTTTCCCGCTGAATGAATGCATTAACGAATTTTGGTGGGTAAAGTGTGGTGTCAGGATTGCTTGCGTAATATTTTTTTCCTCTTTCAATGTTTGTCGGATTGCCATCTATAAAGAGACCGTTCCAACCAAAATTCACAGCAAAATTGGCGCAGTTGCTGTTTATTCCGTCTCCTGATCCGATGTCGATGAAAGTTTTGTGTTCTACACCAATAGCAGCAAAAATGTACAGTAGTATCCCATCCTCCTCAAACTGGGAATATACCCTGAAACCGGTATCAGACAATGGGAATCGGCACCCCTGAGTCAGGGAAGACCGATAGAGATTGAAAAGCATGCGTTGGTTGATCTTTACTTGGGGTGAATTTTTTTCCTGAAGTTTGACGACATCGAAAAAAGTTACAATTGAGGATTGAGATAAAATGAGATTTATAGCTTTGCCAAGGTATTTCTTTGCCGCCGCTTTCAGGGAAACTGGCATATAATGCCTCCGAGGTGGTTGTATTTGGATAGGTTTTCGACTTGGATGACGGTGTTTGGCATGGGGCCTGTTAATGGTGAATAGTGAATGGTGAATGATTACAACAGTGAATAGTGAATGGTAAAGGGTGAATAGTGAATAGTGAATAGTGAAAGGTGAATGATTACAGCAATTGGCGAGACATGGTTTGTTACTTTTTCAAAAAATCTTCAAGTATCACAACCCTGATGTCCTTCACTTTCTTCAAGCCGGAATCATTGGTCAAAAACGTATCAGCACCATATATTATCCCGGTTGCAATCTGAATTGCATCAGGAGTTCTGATGGCATATTTTGCCCTGAGCTTTGACGACAATTCAGAAACTTCATGAACAATCTCATAAGTTGTTAATCCTTCAGCGTGCAATAATATATCCCGGTATTCTTCAGCGAGAGATTCATTTTCTGTCTTGAACGGGAGGACTAACACCTCTAATAATGTGATGGTTGATGTTACCGCATCGATCTTTCCAGCATCAATTTCAGCAAAAAGCGGTCTTATCATGTTCAGATATTAGGATCTTTTTCAATAAAATAAATAAATGGAGCGGTGTCGATACAAACCCTTGATCCTCGCAATTCATCGACTAATCCCATGTATCTCGCTCCTTCTGAACATAATCCTGTGCATCAATGCCTTTCCATATGTCAGCACCCAGTCCCTCAAGCTCCATAATGCTATTTTTTTTTCCTGGTTTTCCAATGGATTTTCTGAGCCTGGCAGATATGATTTCCAAGAGAGTCAACTGTTCGTCTATATTTAAAAACCTAATTCCTCTTACGTAGTCACTATAGGAAATTGGTGTCTTTTTTGTTTCCAATTTGGCGCACCTTTAAAAAGCCGTGAATAGTGAAGGGTGAATAGTGAAGGGTGAAGGTTATTTTTCTGATATTTTCTTTTTAACATGATTGATCAGGCCGGCGAGTTTTTGGGCGATTGATCCGATTTTCTGATCAATGATCTGTTTTTCGTCGTTGGAAAGATACCGCAAATTGCCGGCAATTTCAAGCTGGGTATCAAGTTCACTCAAGGAGCCGCCGGCTATGTTGAGAAACTGGGCAAATTCCTTCGAAGACGCCCGTGCTGCGCCTTCTGCAATGTTACTGGGGATCGACACTGCCGCCCGCCGCATCTGCGAGGTCAATCCGTAGATTTCAGTCCTTGGAAACTTTTCTGTAACTTGGTAGAGATGGGTAGCAAGGGCAACGCTCTCCAGCCAGACGTCTAATTTTTTATGTGGCCTCTGCATGGCTTAACGCTCCGTGTTAGAAGACTGTGAAAAGTGAATTCACTATTCACTATTCACCATTCACGTTTTCTTTCACCGGCCCTAAACCGTATCCATGAATGTCTTTTCCACCCGGTTGAACAGGATAACACCCAGCAGAAGAAGGATCAAGGTTGTAACAGTGCTATAGATAAGATAGGCGAGGCTGAAAGAACCTGAACCCAGAAAGGCATAACGAAATGTCTCAACAATAGGCGCCATGGGATTGGCGAGGGCCAGCCACTTGTATTTATCGGGGACTTCGGACAGGGGGTAAACAATGGGTGTTGCATACATCAGGAGCTGTACACCAAACGTCACCAACTGCTGGAGGTCTCTATATTTTGTTGTGAGCGCAGATATGATGATTCCTGCCCCAAGACCCAGTCCCGCCATCAACAATAAAAGATAAGGCATGAGAAAGATCCAATAATTCGGTCTGATGGGCGCGCCGTTTATCATGAAATAAGCCAGAAATCCAATGAAGAAAAGAAATTGTATGCCAAACTTCAGGATATTCGATATCACTATTGAAAGGGGCACGGTCAGGCGGGGGAAATAGACTTTCCCAAACAAGCCCGCATTGGTAATAAATGTGCCCGAAGTGCGCGTCAGGCACTCGGCGAAATATGACCAGCAGGTGACCCCAGCCATATAAAAGAGAAACGGGGGGAGCCCGTCTGTCGGGATTTTGGCGACCCTTCCGAATACGATCGTGAATACGATTGTCGAAAACAAAGGTTGAATGAGATACCACAGCGGACCAAGGATGGTTTGCTTGTACTGGGCGACAAAATCGCGCCAGACAAAAAGCATGGTCAGGTCGCGATAGCGCCAGAGGTCACTCAGGTGCAGGTCAAGCCAGCCTGACGTCGGGCGGATAATTAAGTCCCAGTTTGTGGTTGTGTTTTGATTCATGCTTTATTTGGCAAAGTTAAAAAGTGAAGGGTGAAGGGTGAAGGGTGAATGGTGAATGGTGAATTCCATAGTGATTTACTATTCACTATTCACTATTCACTATTCACCTTTCACGGTTATTAACCTTTTTCAGGCGCTTTCAGGACGAAGCAGACACCCCAGGTATCACATCCGATTGCTTTCCCGGTCAGCCATTCCTCGACATGCGGGCTTTGAAAACCGACGTGAGCGGCAATCCGGTCGATTTCCGGTTTGAAGAAATAGCGCATGGCATGGACCGCGTCTTGGGGGACGCTGGTAGTTTTGTAAGGTTTATATCCAGCCCTTTCACATGATGGGGGACGTTGCTACTTTCAGTATCTTATATCAATATATTACTGATATTAAACATTATTTATCGTTTATTAATGATCTATAAAATCATTGTTTATCCAATAAAGCATGTTTTTCCCGCCCAATTTTAACCGCCCGAAGAACATTGACATGTCTTGGGGGACATCCTATATCGAGCATGTCAAGCGCTTTTTTGCATGGCTGGGGGACGCTGGTAGGTTCGTATGGTTTGGCATCGCAACAGATATCCCTATAATGCCAAGCTGTTCTTAATCGCCTGTGTTGATGGGGGACGTTGCTACTTTCAGTATCTTATATCAATATATTACTGATATTAGACATTATTTATCGTTTAATAATGATCTATAAAATCATGTCCTGGGGGACGTTGGTACTTTCTGTACTTTATTTTTGAACACAGAACAATCAATATTCTTTATATATATGATTTTAATGCAAATATTATAAATCTTCCACTAAATCCTTTGTATCAATTTAGCTCTTTGAAAAATTACAAAAAAGGTGGCGTCTGAATAAGTTATCTGCTATGGTGTTATCCATGATAGAAAGATACCACCATGACCCGGTTATTTTCAGGTACCGCGGCAGAGATTTGACCGCAGATGACATCTTGTTCATAAACGAGATCATTAAGCGGGATTACTGCCATGGCCGGACTTATATTGCCAGGCAGCTCTGCGAAGCATGGCAATGGAGACAACCAAACGGCAATTATAAAGAGTTTCCTGCCAGAGACCTTCTTCTGCGGCTTGAAGAAAATGGCCATATTTCGCTGCCCGCCCGTAAACGGCCCAAGAACAACTGCAAGATCAAAAAATTTGATCAGATCCCATTGTTTTTGCAAAAACCAATGAGCGGTGTTGTAGGCGGCTACCCACAAGTTGTTATTCGGGAATTACATGGTTCTGAAACCTGTCTATGGGATTATCTCATCCACCATTACCATTATCTTGGGCTTCCAACGCTTGTCGGGGAACATCTCAAGCAGGTAGCTACTATAGATGGTCAGATTGTAGCCTGTCTGGGATGGGCATCGGCTGCCTGGAAAATTCGTGATCGTGACAATTTGATCGGTTGGACCCATACCGCACGCAGACAAAATCTGAAGCTGGTGGCAAATAATGTTCGATTTCTGATTCCCGACTGGATCCACATAAAGCACCTCGCATCCAAAGTGCTGGCATTGAGTTTGGGCTGCCTGAATGAAAGATGGCAGGTCAAATATGGCCATGGCTTGGTTCTGGCTGAAACTTTTGTCGATCTTGCTCGTTTCAAAGGAACATGTTATCGGGCCGCCAACTGGATTCATGTCGGACAGACTTCCGGCAGCGCTAAAAAAGGCAATATTTACAGCTATCATGGCCAGTCAAAAGCGATTTACCTGTATCCCTTACATTGTGATTACAGGAGGCTTCTTTGCCATGACCCGTGATGAAGCCATCGCTATTCTGGAACTGCCGCGTGAGCAGGCCATAGAAGCGATCCTGAAACTTGCTGAAAAGGCTGAAAAATTCGATCCGGAACCTGGCCCTACGGCACCTTCCGGCATGATTCCACCTTATCTCAAACCCACGCACGGGAAAAAGAGAAAAAGACCAGGACGACCGATAGGTCATCCTGGAAGCAACCGCGCAAAGCCAAACAAAATAGACGAAACCATACCACACGAGCTTTGCCAGTGTCCGGATTGCGGCACCCCGGTTAAAAAGCCTTTAAGAGTTTACAGCCGGGTGATTGAAGATATACCGCCTATTGAACCCAAGGTGACCGAACATGTCATCAACAGCTACTGGTGTCCGACATGTAAAAAGATTGTTTCTCCCAAAGTTACCGAAGCATTACCCAATGCCACCATCGGGCTGAGATTGGTTGTTTTTACTGCCTGGCTGCATTACCTGGTCGGAATGAGCGTCAACAACCTGGTTGCCATGCTTCAGGTTTTATCCAGTGTCAGAATCAGCGCTGGCGGACTGACACAGGCGTGGGCATCTTTGGCCCGGTATTTGTGGGACAGCTATGAAGCAATTGGCAACGATGCCGGGAAAAGTGCTGTGTTACACGCCGATGAAACCGGTTGGCGCTTGAATGGCATCACACACTGGTTATGGTGCTTCACCAACAAAAGCATCTGTTATTACATGATTACCAGAAGCCGGGGCTCTCCTGTGGTAAAGGAGGTTCTCGGATTGTTGTTCAGAGGAATCCTGGTTTGTGATTTCTGGGGAGCTTACAATAAAATCAGCACCCTGGCGACGCAGCGCTGTTTCTTTCATCTTTTCACCGAACTGGTGAAGGTTGACAAGCGGAATTGTTCTAAAAATTGGAAATCTTTTCGCAAAAAGCTGTCTCGGTTGATGAAAGATGCCATCCGTTTGTCGGAAAATAAGGGAATCAGCACCGAAAAACGTGAGAGCCTAAAAGCCAGGCTGTACAGCCGCCTCAGCGAAATGATTGATGGACAATATCAAGATAAAGACGTCAAGAGGCTGATCAAACGTCTCAAACGGCATCAAAATCAGATGTTCACATTTCTGGAGCACGCCAACGTCAGTCCATACAACAATCATGCTGAACAGCAGATGAGAAAAGCGGTTATGTGCAGAAAGATAAGCCAGCAGAACCGATCCGAGGCCGGGGCTGTAACACAGGCAGTTTTGATGACACTTTTTCGTACGGCCGAACTTCAAAAGCAAAACCCTGTAGAAGCTGTTCTTAAAACGGCAAAATCGGCCATTGAAAAAGGAAAACCGGATGTACCAGAATTTAAACTTGCAGCATAATTTTTCAAAGAGCTAAATTCATACAATCCTTTTTTATGCGACCTTTAACGCGTTGGGGACGTTGGTAGTTTTGTATGGTTATTTTTTAACATCCTATAATAATTTGCGAAATTCAGTCATGCCTTGGGGACGCTGGTAGTTTTATTAAGGTTACAAAGGTATTCATGAAAACTCTTTCGGCCTGAAATCCTTCCGGTTCAACAATGCCGCCCCACCGTCACTGGTCTGCGTCAAAACAAACAACCCCGCCTTTTCCGCATATCTGCCAACATCGTCCTTCACCACCAGCGCACCGATTCCTGCCAGCACCTTGCTGTCACGATACTCCGGCAAAAGGGTCTTGAAGCGGGGCAGTTTTTCATCCATGAATTTATCCACCAACCGTTTGCTCAGCTTGTTCTTCACCTCGATTACCAGTTCTCTGATGGGGGACGTTGGTAGAAAATGAAGATAACTTTTTGTTTAGCTGCACAGTCCCTTGGTTACACGAGATCCTGGGGGACGTTGTCTGATGGGGGACGTTGCTAGTTTTCCTAGTTTATTATTTTCAATTGATACTGTTCAAAACAACATTTTCCCTTTTTTAAAGGTATTCATGAAAACTCTTTCGGTCTGAATCCCTTCCGATTCAACAAAGCCGCCCCACCGTCACTGGTCTGCGTCAACACAAACAAGCCCGCCTTTTCCGCATATCTGCCAACATCATCCTTCACCACCAGCGCCCCGATTCCGGCCAGTATCTTGCTGTCGCGATATTCCGGCAGCAATGTCTTGAAGCGGGGCAGTTTTTCATCCATAAATTTGTCCACCATCCGCCGGTCCAGCTTGTTCTTCATGATGGGGGACGTTGGCAACTTGGTAAACTTAATCAGTAACACATCAATATCATATTGGAAATTAATGGGTCAGATTATCGCACTTTACGAATTTCGCCTGCTTCTCCTTTGCCATAAACCCAATCTTCTTTTTCGGCCTGTTTTCGATAATCAACAACTGATCGAGCGTTTCAAAAACAATCCGAAACTTTCCATCCGCAGAAATGTTGGGGGACGTTGGTAGTTTTGTAAGGTTTATATCTAATATCTATTGTGTGTTAGAGTTGTATGCCCACTATATGATTTTTGACATCATTAATGGATAATTGGAAATGATTATTTTCCCCTTTGGAACAGCTTCCCTGACACTAACCCGCTTCACTTCTAACACTCTGGCAACATCTGACAAACTATGTCCCACAATTTCAACTGCAAAGTAAGAGACTAAGGCTCTTGCATTTGAAATGTTTTTCAGCCGACTCCCCGAACATATCATCGATTGGCTGATGCCCAGTGACTGCCCCACGATTTCAATCACCTCTTCGATTGGACGTTTTGGAAGATATTTCTTTTCAAGGATTTTATCCGATTGTTCCAGTGTCATGTTTACAAAATTGCCGCTTCCCAATATCCGTTGATCGCATTTTTCAACATTTCCCTTTTTCAACTCGATAAAAGCTGCCTTCCTTCCACCCATACTTCGAATCAACCCACCACCCTGGAACTCCGGCCTTTTTCCCAAAGCAATTCCTTTTTCAACAAAGTCCCGGTAATTTATCCTCGCTTCTTCAATGGTTTCACCAAACCGGCGAAGCACGTCATCAACCGTCTTTTCAGCCAGGCTTAAAACAGGGGCGGGGACATCGGTGTGACTGTTTTGCGTTTTGGGTGTTGAGTTTTGAGTTGTTGCCACTCCTGGTATCAGAGGGTTTTTGCAGTTTCCCATCAACGTACTGTGACCGGTCCAAGGATAAACATCCAGCGCATTCATATCAGAAACCAGCTTGGCTCGTAATGTATTCAAATGGATGTACCGGATCAGCTCCAGCAGATACGTGTTTTCTTCACAGACGACAGATTTATAGCGATTCTGGAATAAATGTCCCACCCGACGGTGGCGGTGATTGAAGGACACGGCATATCCGGTCATGAGCCGCCTCATGACAGCGCTCAGGGGTGTTTGTCCGGTCCGTATCAGCAGGTGGAAATGATTGGGAATCAGGGCCCATGCATAACATTGGGTCTGTGTTTCTTCCAGAATTTGAGCAAATCTTGCCAGGAAATCTTTCCGGTCCGGGTCATCTACAAATATCAGCCGCCTCTCGATCCCGCGGGCCATGACATGCTGCAAAATACCGGGTGCATCCAATCGGGGTTGACGGGGCATCGGTCAGAGTTATGATGGGGGACGCTGGTGATTTAATTAACTAATGATGTTAATCAATTTATAATACATAAAACATATTTATTCCAATATAAGATCATGACACGGAACCATATTTTTCCCTCTTTCAATCGCTCGTAAAACACCAACACGGCTGACACCAAGACATCTCGCAACGTCAGCGGCAGAGTGCCCTACATCCTCGGCTGCATACCACGCCAGCAACGATCTGAATCCTGAAGCCACAGTTTTCGGTTTCCTGAACAAACCAACTCCGGCTTAAGACCCACTTTATATGCTACCATCTCAATCATTTCTTCAATTGGATGCTTTGGAAGATATTTCTTTTCAAGGATTTTATCCGATTGTTCCAGTGGCATGCTTACGAAGTTGCCGTTTCCCAATATCCGTTGATCGCTTCTTTCAACATTTCCTGTTTTCAACTCGATAATACCTGCTTACCTTCCACCCATTCTTCGAATCAATCGACTGCCCTGGAATTCTGGTCTTCGTCCCAAAGAAATTCCTGTTTCAACAAAATTCCGATAATTGATCCTCGCTTCTTCATTTCTTCACCAAAGCGTCGGAGCACATCATCAACGGTCTTTTCAGCCGAGCTTACTGCAGGGTAGGGTGCAAGAGGACTGTTTTGAGATTTACGTATTGTTTCCTCGGGAATCATGGGATGCTTGCATTTACCCATCAACGTACTGTGACCTGTCCAAGAATAAACAACAAGCGCATTGATATCAGAAATCAGCTTGCGTGGTGGGGGACGTTGGTAACTTGTGTAACTTATTATATTAACATATTAAGGTCATGACATAATGGAAGCGTACTATATCAGACTAAGTGATAGACTAACCTTTGGCGCAAATCGAAATATTCAACATTTTATGCCGTTTTATCGCCGCCAAAACCCCGACATGACTCATTCCAAGATATCTGGCCGTATCAACAGTTGAATAGCCCTCTTCTTCGACTGCATACCATGCCACTAATGATTTGGCGTCTGAAACCAATTTTTTTCTGCTTCCGGAACAAATTAATTCAGGCGTAACGCCCAGTTTTTCAGCCACCATCTCTATCAGTTCTTCAATCGGTCGTTTTGGAAGATATTTCTTTTCAAGGATTTTATCCGATTGTTCCAGTGTCATGCTTACGAAATTGCCGCTTCCCAATATCCGTTGATCGCTTTTTTCAACATTACCTCTTTTCAACTCGATAAAAGCTGCCTTCCTTCCACCCATACTTCGAATCAACCCACCGCCCTGGAATTCCGGTCTTCGCCCCAAAGCGATTCCTTTTTCAACAAAATTCCGATAATTGATCCTCGCTTCTTCAATTGTTTCACCAAAGCGTCGGAGCACGTCATCAACTGTCTTTTCGGCCAATGATGCAGAAGGTTTTGCGTTTTGGGTTGTTGCCACCACTGGAATCAGAGGGTTTTTGCAGTTTCCCACCAACGTACTGTGACCGGTCCAAGGATAAACATCCAGCGCATTCATATCAGAAACCAGCTTGGCTCGTAATGGATTCAAATGGATGTACCGGATCAGCTCCAGCAGATACGTGTTTTCTTCACAGACGACAGATTTATAGCGATTCTGGAATAAATGTCCCACCCGACGGTGGCGGTGATTGAAGGACACGGCATATCCGGTCATGAGCCGCCTCATGACAGCGCTCAGGGGTGTTTGTCCGGTCCGTATCAGCAGGTGGAAATGATTGGGAATCAGGGCCCATGCATAACATTGGGTCTGTGTTTCTTCCAGAATTTGAGCAAATCTTGCCAGGAAATCTTTCCGGTCCTGGTCATCGACAAATATCAGCCGCCTCTCGATCCCGCGGGCCATGACATGCTGCAAAATGCCGGGTGCATCCAATCGGGGTTGACGGGGCATAGGTCAGTGGCCTGAGGTCAGTGGTCAGAGATCAGCGGATTGGAATACATGGTTACACACAGCTCCGCCAAGTCCGTTACAGGGACAATTTGTCACAACATGCTTTTATTATTGATGTTTTTATGGTTTAAACTGAAAAGAGGTTGCCCGGATGCCTGTTTTGCAGTTGCATTCGAATCTGCCGTTTTTCAGGGTGTGAAGGCGCATCTTTAAAAGGTATGTCAGTGGATGTCAAGCAAATCATTTGGGTTTTTTTACTGAAAATTCGGGATACTGTATGAATTTAGGTATAATGTCAGGCTGAAAATTGATGGCTATTGGCCACGATTGTCACTGTTATCGGAATTGATGGGGGACGTTGGTAACTTGTGTAACTTATTATATTAACATATTAAGGTCATGACATAATGGAAGCGTACTATATCAGACTAAGTGATAGACTAACCTTTGGCGCAAATCGAAATATTCAACATTTTATGCCGTTTTATAGCCGCCAAAACCCCGACATGACTCATTCCAAGATATCTGGCCGTATCAACAGTTGAATAGCCCTCTTCTTCGACTGCATACCATGCCACTAAAGATTTGGCGTGTGAAACCATTTTTTTTCTGCTTCCGGAACAAATTAATTCAGGCGTAACGCCCAGCTTTTCAGCCACCATCTCTATCAGTTTTTCAATCGGTTGTTTGGGAAGATATTTCTTTTCAAGAATTTTATCCGATTGTTCCAGCGTCATATTTACAAAATTGCCGCTTCCCAATATCCGTTGATCGCTTTTTTCAATATTTCCCCTTTTCAACTCGATAAAAGCAGCCTTCCTTCCACCCATACTCCGAATCTTGGGGGACGTTGGCAGCGTCCTGGGGGACGTTATGTTGTGAGTTTGGTTATGTTCAAGTAAGCCGCTTCGCGGCAGTTGCCGTACTCCAAAGCCGGCGCTTTAAATTCTGACAGGCTTCACGCTTGGTCATTTTTAATCTGCAATCCCATTTGCGATGGGAAAATGATATCTCTCCTCAAGGTTTACCATAACCATAACAAAAAGGAGAGATATCATGTCACACACGCTTCAGACCCCCTGGTACACCAAAACCATCAATGCTTTGCAACTGGCCGGTAAGGGTGACAAAACCCAGGAAAATTATGCCAGATCCGTTCGTCAACTTCTGGAATACGTCAACAAAGATCCCCTGCAAATTACGGAACATGAGCTGAAAAACTATTTCCTGTTCCGGCGCAATACCTCAAACTGGTCCGCAAGCACTCTCAATATCTGCTACTGTAGTTTAAAATTCTTTTTTATCCATGTTCTGCAAAAACAGTGGCCGGTATTTGAATACCTCAAAGCCCAAAAAGAAAAGCGTCTGCCCTGTGTGTTGAATCGGGATGAAGTCCTTCAGGTTCTGCAACAGGTTCACACGTTTCACAACTATGCCTATCTGACCACGGTTTATACCTGCGGCCTTCGTCTTCAAGAAGCTCTGTATCTGCAGACTTCCGATATCGATGCCAAACGCATGATGATTCACGTCCACCGGGGCAAAGGCGCCAAGGATCGATATGTTCCCCTGCCTGAAGAAACATTGGCACTGCTCAGAAAATACTGGGCCACCCACAGAAATCCGGTTCTGATATTCCCGGCTCTGGGCAGGGGGCACCAGGATGCCTCCAAATCCAAAACCCCCATGGCCATCGACAGCGTTCAGGGTGCATTCAGAAGCGCAAAACACAAAACCACTATCAATAAACGCCGGGTCACCATTCATACGCTCCGTCATTCCTATGCCACCCATCTCCTGGAGGAAGGGGTCAATATCCGCGTCATTCAGCGATATCTGGGGCATACCATGCTTGAAACCACCATGGTCTATCTGCATCTGACTCAAAAAGGACAGGAAGATGCCTATACCATCATCAATCAGACCATGAAAGGGTTCAACCATGCCTACCGTTCAGGACATCTTTCGTGAATATGGACCGGCATATCTGGAAAAATATGGTGAACGGATACCGACTTCGCACAAAAAGGTAATTGATGCCATCCTGTCTTGCCGAACATCCGCCTGCGGCATGATTGTCTATGAATGCACGGGATGTGGCAAAAATCATCATATCTTCAGATCCTGTGGGAACAGGCATTGTCCGACATGCCAGAATCAAAAGGGGCTGGACTGGCTGGAACATCAGTTGGACATTCAGGTTCCAGGACCCTATTTCATGATTACTTTCACCGTGCCTGAAAATATCCGAAGCTTTTTCAGAAGTAATCAACAAATCGCCTACGATGGCCTGTTCAGGGCATCTTCCGAATCCATGAAAAAGCTTGCAAAGGATGACAAATTCATCGGTGGGGATGTACCAGGATTTTTTGGTGTTCTGCATACCTGGGGAAGAACCTTGAATTACCATCCCCATATCCACTATGTGGTTGCCGGAGGTGCCTGGTCCAAAGATGACCATATCTGGCATCCGTCCCAATCGGATTTCTATGTGCCCAATAAAGCACTCTCCCGGATTTATCGGGCAAAGTTCAGGGATAAAATGATTGAAGCCGGACTGATTGATCTCATTGATTCCGTTGTCTGGCATGAAGGCTGGAACGTCAATATCCAGCCGGTCGGCGCTGCCGAGCAGAGCATTCGGTATCTGTCCCATTATGTCTTCAAGGTGGCCATCTCCGATCACCGGATTGTCGATGTGAAAAATGGCATGGTCACGTTTTCATATCAAAAGACAGGCAGCAGGCGAACCCGGTACATGACACTTTCTGCTCTGGATTTCATGAGCCGGTTTCTCCAGCATTGTCTGCCGTCCGGATTCATGAAAATCCGCTACTATGGTTTCATGCACGGGTGCAGTTCCATACCGATAGATCATATCCGGGCATCCATCGAGCTGATGCATGGCTTTGATATCGTGGTTGCTGACCCGAAACCGGAAGTTCCGGAAAAACCGGGACTTTGTTGTCCGGATTGCGGATGTGCCCTGAAATACGTTTATTCGGTGCTGCCATACCAGATGCCAAACCATCGGGGCAGTGGATAGACCGTAACGCACACGGTATCAGCAGATTATCAAAGAACAAAACTTCGGGCCGCAAAATCGGACGATTGAGGCGGACAGGCGATTTGCGGCCTTTGAACCTGAAAAAAAGGAAATTGGGCAATTTTGATATGGTAAATTTGACAGATGCTATCGCTACTGACCCACTTTTATGGCCTGAATCGGTAATTCCAAACCTTCCCGGATGCCTGTCCACTAGCCATCTCAGTCCCCACTAAAAAGCAATCCCCTTATAACCGTACCTTTTTTCAACACGGGCTTCTTGAACAATGGTTTGATTCTGACCGGAACCACGTCTTTCATGAATCGACTTCCCGTCGCCCGGTCAGATCAAACCTTATGGGTTATATCGTAAAACAGCCGCTACGATGGCCTCTGATGCATAGCCCTCGCCATATTCCGGTATGGAGCAGCCGATTCCAGCCCGCTCGACTGCCTCACAAATCCGGTCCGCATCCGCCCCCACCACCTGATTCCACCACGCCTCCACGGTTTCCACCCACTCGGTTTCATCCCGAAGCGTCACACAGGGGTCTTGGGAGACGCTGGTAGGTTTGTATGGTTACAAAGGTATTCATGAAAACTCTTTTGGCCTGAATCCCTTCCGGTTCAACAGCGCCGCTCCGCCGTCACTGGTCTGAGTCAAAACAAACAACCCCGCCTTTTCCGCATATCTGCCGACATCGTCCTTCACCACCAGCGCACCGATGCCCCCCAGCACCTTGCTGTCACGATACTCCGGCAAAAGGCTCTTGAAGCGGGGCAGTTTTTCATCCATGAATTTATCCACCAACCGTTTGCTCAGTTTGTTCTTCACCTCGATTACCAGCACCAGGCCACTGTCATCCGCAACGATGTCGTATTCACCCTTGCTGCCTTTTATCTTCACATTCCGGCGTATTCGATCAAAGCGCAGATCCAGTGGCTTGAACAGGCCTTTCACATTCCGGTAAAACAATTCCTCCGCCACCTCGCCCTGCACAATACCCAGATCCCCAAGCTTTTCACCAATATTGTCCAGCTTTTTGATGGTCTTTTTCAGTTGCTCATCCGTTCGATTTAGTTGCTCATCTGTTTTTCTTTGAGCCTCTTTCAGCTCCATCATACCTTTGCCGAATTCACCGGTAAACTTTTTCAGCTCCAGCATTCCTTTACTGAATTCACTGGTAAACTCTTCCAGACATCTTTCTACCCGGTTTATCCGGGTTTCTTGTATATTATCTGACATATCTTTCGTCTCCATCATGAATGGGAATCGCAGTTTCCGAGCAATCCCATTTTTCACAGAAAACTGTTTGTACCCGATTTTAAAACATATTTCTTCATTTATGACAGATATTGCCACCAGGATTTTTTCGATTGGATTGATTTGCAGTTATTGTGCCTGAAGAACGATACAGGCCCCCCATGTATCCACACCCGGAGGTTTTCCGGATAGCCATTCTTCAGCATGTAGGTTTTTAAATCCGTTTTGCATGGCAAAAAGATTGAGTTCCGGCATGAAGAAATACCGCATCACGTGGGTTTCCCGTAATTCCCTGACCATACCGGACTGAAGGTCGCGAACAAACACATGGTAATTTACATCCACCAGGTTTTCATTGGGGTGAAGGACCGGCTCCGCCAAGCGGGTAATTTCGGTATGTTCATCCGCCATCCGCTTGATCCGAACTGCGGGGCGATCGGTCAGAACCGCCGGACCGTACCAGACATCAAAGATGAAAATACCGCCGGGGTTCAAATGCTTCCGTGCGGTCTGAAACGCTGCTGAAACATCGTCGTTTGTGGTCTGATAGCTGATGACATGGAACAGCGAAATCGCCGTATCAAAATTATTGTTTAACCGAATATAGCGGATATCACCTTGAGAGAAGGCCAGCCGGTCGTGTCCTGAACCCGCGTTCTTTTCAGTCAGGGCCAGGGACCGGGCAAGCATTTCAGCACTGCGTTCAATGCCGTGCACCGTAAAGCCTTTTTCGGCCAGCAAAGATGCGTGGATGCCGGTTCCGGAACCCAGCTCCAGAATGGATCGGGTGTTTGGATGGAACCGGTGAATCAAACCGGCCACATAATCCGCCTCGGCCTGATAATCCTTGTCGCGGTAAAGCAGGTCGTAGTAGCGGGAATAGTCGGCAAATACCGCTGTGCTGTTCTGCATCTTGCCTTTTGATGGGTTGCTTTGGATTTCAGGCATGAATCCTGTGAATGATGATGGCCTGCATGTCCATAATTTTCAGTCAGTGATGTCGCTGATGCAATGTTGACATGGGGAAGTTATTTTGGAGCCTATGGCTTTTCCGGGTTTACAAAAGTCAAGTTTTCCAGCCTGCACACCCCGCATAATTGATCATCTGCAGATACAAAAAGCACATCATTGTCTCTTTGAGCTTGGCAGGCAGCCAGTTGGATAGCATCCAGGGTTCTCAGTGCAACCATTTTTCCATGTCGATCAATCAGTTCTGTAGCCCTGACCAGCGCCGTCGAATCTAATATCAAAACAATAAGTCTCTGAGCGCAATCCATTCTGAAGCGCTTGACAGCAACTTCTGCAGCCACTGAGGATATTTCCCTTGTTCTGATTTTCTTGGCCAAGGCGGAGTGCAACTCAACAATTGTCAGCTCGGAAATCAATAAAGTTGATTCCGTATCTTGAAAAATGGTATCCATGTATTCGGTACCGGCTTCCTGATGGTACAGTTTAACCAATGCAGATGTATCTATAAAGTAGATCATATCCGGTCAGCCCTGTCTGAGATCACATCCTGCGCCCAGTTTTTCCCCGAATCCGCCAGGATTCTTCGTATTTTTTCATAGCTGCAATCTTCGTCCGTGTGATACGTTTCGACTCCAATTGATGATGACTGCCCGCGGATAACCGCAAGCAAACGGATTACGGTAGGAAGTACATCATCGGATAAATTACGGATTTCCCGAATAATCTGTTCTTCATATATTTGTCGTTTATGCATATTACCTCCATCTGGCATTCCGGTTACCATCCATCACCAGCATATAATCCACTCGGCAAAGCGGGTGATCACAGTTCTGTTTCAGCCAGGGTTTGTGATCTGACAAGCATTTCTGCGCTGCGCTCAATGCCATGCACCAAAAAGCCTTTTTCGGCCAGAAGAGACGCGTGGATGCCCGTTCCGGAACCCAGCTCCAGAATGGATTGGGCGGTAGGATTGAACCGGTGAATCAAACCGGCGACATAATCGGCCTCGGCATGGTAATCCTTGTCGCGGTAAAGCAGATTGTAATAGCGGGCATAGTCGTCAAAAACAGGGGATTGCGTCAATTCCGTCTCCTATGCTGAAGCCACCGGAGGAAGTTCAATCAAAGTGTCCGGCCTTTCCACTTTCATGCGTTACTGTTTATCGTCTGTTTGAAGGGGTTCGACATGGTAGATAACCTCCATTAATGCCAGATCATGTTTTCCACATCCTGGACTTCCCGGCTCACTTTGATGGCTTCCTTGATCCGCTCTGTCTTTTTAAGAAACTCAAGGGGGCCAGAATGCTTATGGTAAACGGATAGGATCTTGTCTATTATCAAAAATTGCGTGCACTACAATCTCCCCCTCTTCAATGGTGTAAAAAATTGAAAAAGGAAATCGTCGCACCAAGGCGCGCCTGAAATGTTCGTGGTGTTTTGCGTACAATTTCGGCATCTGTTGAATTGTCACGATCGACGCTTCCACGCAGTCAAGAAAGTCGAAGCCCAAACCACGCCGTTGTCCTTCATACCATTCGAAGGCAATATCCAGATCGTTCCAGGCTCTGCTGGTATAACGAAGCCTCATTTATACCTTTCCCGTAACTCGGCATGAACTTCCCGCCAGTCATGCAGTCCCAACTTGCCCTGTTTGTACTGGCCATATCTTTTTTCAAGTTCACTTTTCTGCCACTCCGACATAGTCAATTTGCCACTTTCCAGAGCAATTGAATCCCATATGTCCTGGGCAAGAATTAATCTTTGCGGAAGACTTAACCTTTTTATTTCATCAGTAATTCTATCGGGTTCCATTTCTTTGCCTCAAATAAATGTAATTGCAGGTTAAAGCAGTATCAAGACAATGCTGCGTTCCAGCCTGTTCTAAACCTGAATCGCTCAGTTTAACGATGTCGTATTCCCCTTTACTGCCTTTCACTTTTACATTCCGGCGTATCCGACCCAGTCTTTACGGTTTATCTCTGCCTGACGGTATTCGCTGAAGTAAATCCACGCTTACTGCACTGCGGTGTGGGTTCGGAATCGTTACGACGAGGTCTCCATGCACCATGTAGGGATGCTGTCCACCTTCAAAGGGTCCTTCAAAGCCCAATCGACGCAGGCGCTTGACCAATTCCCGCCAACTGACAGGAGAAAGTTTAGACAAGAGCCATTTCCTGCGGAAGTCTGATTTGTATCTGACCGATAGGCGGAATTGGCAATCCGCGCGCCAGCCTTACTAGCACCCAACCATCTACGACTTCGGTCAGGTTTTGACGGCATTCTTCCAGGGATTTTCCAGTCGCCCAAACCCCCTGCAACTCTGGCACTTCACCATAATAGGTTGTTCGTCTTTTATGATCTCATAATGCGCATGACGTAAAGCAGTTTCGATATACTCATGAATCATTGGTTCCTCCTGCATCTGACGGCTTCATTGTGTGATTCACAATCATAACATGCATGGGGGGGGTAGGGCAATATCAGACAAGGGTACTACGCACACTGGTAATGACCTGTTCAATCTGCTCATCTGTAATGGCCTGTCCGCTGGGCAAATACAGCCCCCTGCGGTAAATGCGTTCTGTTACCGGCAATGATGCATCCAGAAACAGCCCCATCTGCCGGTATACCGGCTGCTCGTGCATGCCCTTGAAAAAAGGCCGGGTCTGGACACCCAGGGCCATCAACCTGCCGGCAAATTCATTGGCATCAAAGGGCACGCTGTCTTCCAGTACGACGGCATACATCCAGACAGAGGTTTTAGCCCAAGGCTCTATAAACGGAAGCTGCAATGGCAAATTTTGAAGACCTGTATTGTATCGAGCAGCCATGTCCAGTTTGCGCGCAATAAACGCGTCAATTCGCTCCAGTTGGGCGCACCCCATTGCCGCCTGAAGATTGGTCATCCGGTAGTTCCAGCCCCGGTCCTCATGCCGGAACCGCTCTTTTCCGCCAAAACACAGATTGCGTCTGGCCTGGAGTTTGGCAGCAATAGCAGGGTCATCGGTCAGTACCATTCCGCCTTCACCGGTCGTGATGTTTTTGTTGGCGTAAAAGGAAAATGCGGATACATCTCCAAAGGAGCCGCATCGTTTCCATTTGCCATCGACCAAACATTCCGCACCATGAGCCTCGGCCGCATCCTCGATGATCCGGAGGTTGTGCGCTTTTGCCAGCGGAAGCAGCTCTGCCATGTTGACCGGATGGCCATAGATGTGAACTGGCATGATGGCCGCTGTTTGTGGTGTGATTTTCCGGCGAACATCCGCGATATCCATGCAGTAGGTTCTGGGATCACAGTCCACCAGTACCGGAATGAGACTGTTGCGCAACACTGCTTCCAGGCAACTGACGATGGTAAATGACGGCAGAATCACTTCCCGACCGGCAGGAATATCCAAAGCGGACAGTGCCAGCTCCAGCGCAACAGTACCATTACAAACCGCCACACCATATTTTCGGCCACAGTAAGCCGCCCATTCCCTTTCGAAGCGGTCGATATATTTGCCGGCAGAAGAAATCCAGCCGGTGGTGATGCAATCGTTAATGTATTCCAGCTCCCGTCCGGGCAGAAGGGGTTCGTTGACAGGAATCATTGACATGAGTCCACCTCTTCAAAACGCGTTTTGTCGTTTTCACCGGCATAGGGTCCTTGTTTGATCTCGATCATGGACGTCTCTTCCAGCATCTCAAAAGAATGCCCGCCGCCGCACAGCAGGATCAGATCCCCGGATTGCAAAATTTTTTCGGCGATGAATTCTTTGCTGGAAGCATAGAGCTTTACTTTCACCTTGCCGTGTCTGACAACAAGGACTTCCTGCGTATAGAGAACCTGCCGCGTCATCATGTTGTGAACGTGGGCGGCGATCTTGTGGCCCTTGGGGTGCTTCATGTAGGCTACCTGCTGGGAAAAGCTGCCGGGAGTGAAAAATTGGATGCCCGGCTTGTCATAATCGGCCCGGATGATCAGGGCGATGGGTTCCAGGCCGTGGGTGATGGTTTCGATGTTCTTGTCGCTCATGACAGTTTCCTGTGATTATTTTGCGGGTGGTTTGGCTTTTTATGGTTAATGGTGAAAGGTTAATGGTGAAAGGTGAATGGTGAATAGTGAAGGGTAACTATCGCTCTAACAGCGGTACTTCAAAACCTGCCTGTTTTGAAGTGCTCATCAAAACTCAATGCCACCTTCAGCCGCCTTTCCTTCATTACCACAAAGGAAAAACAGTCCACAAGCCCCCAGGCTTTATCAGCACGCTCCTTATACAAGGCAAGCGCTTGATCCATTCCTTCAGAATCAAAAGGAATAACTCGGGTATTCCTGTCTGGTCTCGTTGGGGGACTCGTTGGGGGACGTTGGTACTTTCTGTACTTTATTTTTGAACACAGAACAATCACTATTCTTTATATACATGATTTTAAAGCAAATATTAGAAATCTTCCACTAAATCCTTTTTTATGCGACCTTTTGCTGCTGCCCGAAGAGTCGTTTGTATTATGATTGCTGGTTAACGAGCTATAATAGTTTGCGAAAAGCACTAACGCTCAAACCCGCATCTCGAACGATATTTCCTAATGTGATTGCATTGATTGGATTATGCCTGGGTATCGTTATAATACGGCTGCCATCTGTCATTACAATGTGTTTTCCTTGCCGCGCGATCCAAAACCCCGTCTTTTCCAAAGCTTTTACAGCGTTAAGATGATTTACCCCAGATATTTTTGGCATAAAGGATTATGCCTCCATTACTTCGACTTCCCGAATCGTTTCTCCTTGGCTGAGTTCAGCTACCACTGAAAGGTATTCTGAAATTGCAGAGGTGATATTACTCAGAGCATCCTCTTCTGTTGACCCTTGAGAATGACACCCCGGCAAGCCAGGTACAGAAGCGGCGAATCCTTCTTCAGAGTGTTGTAAAACAACTTTATATTTCATTTTTTTCTCATCCTATGTCCTGAGGTCCCTGGGGACGTTATGTTGCGCGTTTGGTTGGACGAAGCCGCATGCGCGGCAGAAAAAACAGCTTAAAAAATCAGATGATTGGTGTATAACTCCTGAACATGCCTAATTCCGTGTCCTGTGTCCTGGGGGACGTTGGTACTTTCTGTACTTTATTTTTGAACACAGAACAATCACTATTCTTTATATATATGATTTTAATGCAAATATTATAAATTTTCCACTAAATACTTTTTTATGCGACCTTTTGCTACTTCTGGTGACGAGTGCAGCCGTCCGCAACCCGTCACCTGTCACTTTTAACATTCCGGCATTCGATCAAAGCGCAGATCCGGTAGCTTGAACAGGCCTTTCACATTGCGGTAAAACAATTCCAGTGAAAAGAAAATATTTTATCGACATCAATCATGCTCTAACGCAAAACGTATAACGCTTTGGCTTAACCAGATCCCGTGGGCACGCATTCGATCCAATGCTTCGGGAATTGAAAGAGGATATCCCATGGATTTTGCCTTCAGCAGGATACCTATTGAACCTGTGAGGTTGAGACCGGATAAGCGTGCAATTCTCCTTCCCACCATTTCGTCGATGCAAACCAGATGTAAACTTTCTTGGAGTGCGGTTTGGATTACCGATGCCTCACCACGATCGAGCGAATTCCGTAAATAGGGCTGCAAGATAATAGGATTGGGTTTGATTTCCAACCACGACGCTTGTTCAAAAACATCCAGACCAAAAGCCTCTCTTCCTCCCGCTCTAATTTCTTCTGCCACCTCATATGGTACCACAACCCGTGTGTACAGGCTGCGAAGCACATCGAGATTCCCGATAGCTGCTGTCAGAGCAATGAGCGGCGTAGTATTGATGACGACAACCTTGGTTGAGTCAGGCATTCGCTATATCCTCTGCAAGCTCCGCATCATCGTTATCTATAACGGCAACTCCATATCGATGTAACTCTCCAAGAAATTGAACCCGGTTCATCCCGACAAGCGAGGCGGCCATGCCAGAGGATATTCGTTTCATCTCAAACAACTTTACAGCCATAGCCATTTTGGCTTCCTGCTCAAATTGTTGTGGTGTACAATGGACTGCGTCAGGCAACTTACCTGGCACTTCAACGATTATTTGCATGATACATCTCCTAAGAAGGCATAGTCACAACATAAGGGACATAACGTTGGTACTTTCTGCGTCCTGCGGGACGTTGGTGTACTTTATTTTATAACAGAACAATCACTATTATTTATGTATATGAATTTAATGCAAATATTATAAATCTTCAACTATATCCTTTTTTATGCGACCTTTTGCTGCTTGCCGAAGAACATTGTTGATAGGGACGTTATTGTGGGAGATGATGGCGCGGGTGACCATGGCTGCTTTGATGAATTGTGGACGAGCGCCGGTGATGGTTAAAAGTTTCATAATCCCATCAGAAGCCTCAACCCTGTTTCGATCTTTTGCATTTCAGATTTTCGTACTTTACCAGCCTTCTCCGTCAAAAACGACTTATCCACTGTCAATACCTGAGAAACATTCACCACCGAATCCTTGGGTAACCCGGTCAAAGCTGATTTCAAGAAAACATTCCCCGGCGCCTTGGATAATCGGAGATTCGTGGTCAGGATAACAACTACAACAGTTCTAATACAACTACGATTGAAGTCGTCGATTTGAACAATTAAGAGAGGCCTCCGAAACCCCGGTTCAGACGCCACTGAATCAGGAAGATCAGCCCACCAGATTTCTCCGCGTTTCATTGCCATTCATCCCGATCAATAGATTTTATCTGAGCATTAATGAAATGACAATCAAGCTGGGACTCCTCATCTGAATAAATTCGATTGAGCTGTTCCGTCAAGCCTTTGCATTCTGCTTTAGGTACTCGTATTATTTCAGGATTTACTATTGTTTTTTTCAGATTGTGTACGATGCGCTCAAGCATAATTATCTGATCAGCTTGTGGCAGATTTTTGATTTGATGTTCTATTTCGCTTACGGTCATGGATTTCGACATATTAAGCACCATTTTTTGTAATTTAATCCATTTAAAGCTATGACGTGTTCACAGACGATATACCTGAAGCGGATCCGTGTTTAGTTGAATATCCGGTTGAAATAGAAGTGTTGGAGGGTTTTTCAGACACGATTCAACTACGTCCATCACATCTTCACCGGCCATCAGCCGTTTGGTTTCATCACTTAAAAACAAGGCATCCATCCGGTTTTCCGGCTCCGGTTGGTTTCGAAGCCTTCGGCTCTCCCGGATGGCATACAGGGCACATTCGATCTTTGTCTGGAGAATCTGAATGGTACCCTGTCGCGTGATAATGGCTTGAATCAGTTTCTGGTGGATCAGTGCCTTATCCATCCATTTTTGCTTGAGGGCGTCGATTTTCAGCAGTATGTAGTCCGGCTGTAACTTTCCTTCGATCAAAAAACTGTCAAGAAAAACGTTGTCCACCAAAATGATGAATACAGTCAGGGTTCCAGATGAAGGGGAATTATGGTTGCATTGCTTTCCGGTCTCATCGAGATCGACTTCATCAAAAAATATCTGAATGCCGCTGCTGGCACCGGATACGACGTCTCCCTGAGTGTATGTTTGAAGAATACAGTCAAAGCGTTTACTCTGAAGTTCCAGCGTTTCGTTTTCAAAGGGAATCAGCAGTGTATCATACATTCCCATGAGGCGATCCTTCTTAAAAAAGGTTAATGTAATTCGGTGATAGGGGACGTCGGTGATAACGTTGCAAGTTTCCCTAGTTTATTATTTTCAGTTGATACTGCTCAAAACAACATTTCCCCTTTTTTAAAGATTGCAAGACACTTGATTCTTTTACACCAAGATATCTGGCAACGTCCGCAGCCGAATGCCCTGTCTCTGCGACTGCCATATATGCTATAGTAGCCCGTGCCTTAGAAATATCGTGTCTTCTACCCCCGGCGCAAATCAATTTCGGCAAAAGTCCAAATTGTTCGGCTATAGTTTCTATCAATTCCTCAATGGATTTTTTTGGCTGATACTTCTTCTCAAGGATTTTCTCAGACTGCTCCAATGTCAGATTAACGAATCCACCGCTTCCTAAAACCCGTGGATCACTCTTTTCAATATTTCCCCGCCTCAATTCCATCAATGCTTCTTTTTTGCCACCCATACTTCGTATCAGCCCACCACCCTGGAACTCGGGCCTTTTCCCCAAAGCAATTCCTTTTTCAACAAAGTCCCTGTAATTTTCCCTTGCTTCTTCAATGGTTTCACCAAACCGGCGAAGCACGTCATCAACTGTCTTTGCAGCCAGGCTTAAAACAGGGGAGGGAGCAAGGGGACTGTTTTGAGTTTTGGGTGTTGGGTTTTGAGTTGTCGGTTCCACGGGAATCAGGGGATTCTTGTGTCAGTCTTGGGGGACGCTGGTAGGTTTGTATGGTTACAAAGGTATTCATGAAAACTCTTTCGGTCTGAATCCCTTCCGATTCAACAAAGCCGCCCCACCGTCACTGGTCTGCGTCAACACAAACAACCCCGCCTTTTCCGCATATCTGCCAACATCGTCCTTCACCACCAGAGCACCGATGCCCCCCAGCACCTTGCTGTCACGATACTCCGGCAAAAGGCTCTTGAAGCGGGGCAGTTTTTCATCCATGAATTTATCCACCAACCG
>Ga0351870_1072_pt1 | contig 46609 bp, 42 predicted proteins | sample TotcelFGM3001M11_FD_206785 | JGI IMG/M metagenome (GOLD analysis project Ga0351870, IMG submission 206785) | Enriched cells from coal bed in the Powder River Basin, Montana, United States - Total cells FGM rep2 HSBNCT.FGM.300.1.M11 ... | reverse complement strand
TGGTGCTTGAAAGAAATCGGGTTTTCACTTTTTAGTTCCTCGTTGTGTAACAAATTCCCTTCGAATCTGCGGGCGGCCAGATAGCGATTACACCTTACTCCCGGATCCGTTGCGAAAAATCGGGTGCGGTGTCCGCAGCCATCGCCCGGGAATTGACATGAGCCTGCTTCTGAATTTCCGAAAAGGGCCGACTGTTCTTCAACAGCCCTCTTTCATATAGATATTCAGGAACATAGCCACTCGCCAGTATCTTCCAACTGAACGGCAGATGATCCGGATTGATCCGGGTGTTCAGCCAGATATTGGTGGTGCAGTTGGTGGTGAGGCTGTTGTAAAATTCGGGCTCCGCCTTCAGGCGGTTGATCTGGTCCATATAGGCCAGAAAAAGGCGTCTTCCATTCTCGATCGAACCGTATAACCGATACACATAGACATCTTCCGGCGGATCACGGCGATAGTTGGTGCGCAGCCGGATAACGTCCCGCTCGTCAGCCACCACATAATAGAGTTCATACTGACGAAAGAATCCTTTTACGGTTGAATATCCTTCCCCCTTTTCCTTGCGCGCCTCGATGGATATCGCCAGATGATCCCCGCCGGCAAAGCCGAAACTCAGCAATACATGGGCGATGGCCGGCCCCATCCAGTAAACCGCGATCACATCCACGGATGTTAGTTCGGAAAGATAAAACGTCCTGTCATAATAAGCAGGGGTAAAATCGGTTTCGGTGCGATAGTCGAAATTGCGGATATTGTGCACCGTGATTTGATCTCCGTCGATGTCAGCCCAGGAAAGGCGCTCATTTTCAGGCAGCCAGATCCGGTCGTTGGCAGGCGGGATCAAAAAGAACCAGGTAATGACAATCGAAAATACACAAAAAAATACCAGAAAGGATCGGGCTGCCGGACGAATACCGATCAGCGTACCTATAGAGATCAGTGCGATGGCAATGGCCCCGGGCAGCCGCAGTCCATCCGGCAGATTGGAATAATAAACCGTCAGGATTTCCCAGCCGATAACGGCCAGGAGAATGGGAACCGCCAGTATCCAGGCAATTATCCGGAACCGGTTTCCAGAAGGCGACTGGTGGAGACGCCCCGATGTTCCGGTGTTCAATCCTGACATGATTATTCTCCCTGAAACACTGGCCAATCCGATAAAAACGGTTTCCCATTCAGGCCGGCAGCTTCGTCGGCCTGAATGGGTTTCTGAAGGGATATTAACATCATTTGGGCGTGATTTTGGTAATTTTGGAGCCCTGAATTCCCAGACCGGCCATCAGGCCTTTCTGATCAAAGAAGAAAGCATAAATCGCTTCCTTGGCCGTCGTGGTGGACAGGGATCGCGCAGCGCCTTCGTCCACGACCACGACAGTGGGGCCTACGCCAACTTCCCAGCCGTCACTTTTATCCAGATACTTCAGAGCGGCTTCATCGGTAAAAAACAGGGCATATCCGAACTTCTGCGCGCCGGCCTGCAGTCCATAGGAAGCGGCCACGGTATTGTAATAACCGGTGGTTTTCCCGCCTTTTCGAAGCGCGCCTTCACCATATTGCCCTCCCACAATCAGTCCCCCTTTGATGATGCTGGGGAAAACCAGAATACCCTTGGCGATCTTGGAAAGTTCCTTGGCTGCCGGGGTCTGGGCATACAGTTTCTGTAATGCGGCATCGACATCCTTGTCAATCTGTTTCGCGCTGTCTGCCATGGCCGGTGAAATAATGCCGGTCGTGATCAAGGCCATCACCATCATTGCAATGCCAGTCAAACGAATCATGGTACGCATAATGAACTCCTTTTTTTGGGAAAATTTTGTGTAACTTCTTAATAAGTCCGGTTAATGCTTACTGGATTACCACCAGATGTAGCCAACGCCGATGCCACCCATCCACTGGGTGGAATCTCCCCGCAGATCCACTATCGGGCTGTCGCCCGGGTCACCGGTGATGACAGAGCCGCGGATGCCCGCGCTCATCAGCCAGTTTTTGCTAAGGAAAATGTTGACCCCAACCACGGCATAATATTCGTTCAAACCCCCGTCAGCGGTAAAGAAAGGTAGACCGGATGTCCCAACGTTTTCGGCATTGACACCAAAGTAGTGATCGGAATAATCGTCATCCTGATACCAGATTCCGGCGCTGATATTGAGATCAACCGGCTTCGCCACCGGTTGCCAGTAACGGGCATTCAAATTGGCACGGAACCCGTCGCTTTCGTCCCCGACATCCTGATACACTTTGGCACCCAGGATAAACCGTTGACGCTTTTCAGCGGGGTGGACCCAGACAATGTCGACAAACGCGCCTGCTTCCAGGGTGTCATCAATCTTCTTCATCCGGCTGACGAGCTCATCCTCGACATCATCGTCACGGCCAAAGCGGTAGTTGAGCAGGGGGCCGAATCGAAACATGTCATTATTGAGGACGTTGACGGAAAACTCATTGGCGATCAACTGGACATAGCGTTCCTGCCCTTTGAAGGTATAGCGGAAAAATGGGGCGACACCGGCAGTGTAGTCATCGGAGCCGGCATAGTCCGGCACGACGCCTACACCGATTCCGACAACTGTGGGCATGTTTTCAAAATCGAGTTCGATAAAACCGGTGGCCCTGGCCGATTGGCAGGTAAGGATGACCGTGAAGATGGCCAGTACGACAGTCAGGGCCAGCGTCCTGATGGGGATTGTTTTTCTCATGATTTTCTCCTTTTGTTGTGTTTATATATATTATTGTTCAAAACGATGACTCCTAAAATCCATCTGCTTTCTTAGTGCGAAGAACCTTTCTCGCTTTTTCAATCGTATCGACTCCGGCCGAGGACAAAATCGTGTCAAACCGGATATCCGGTTGTTCCGTCGCCATTTCCACCACCAAAAGCATTTTCAGGTAATCTTCCGAGCGAAGATGGCATTCCAGGTCCTCACTGCTTTGCCACAATTGATCGATCATGATGACATTTCGGTCATTCAATCCCTGATACATGCAACAACGGATACATCCCGGAATGAATCTGGTTCTTTCCATGACCGATATCAGAATTCGTTGCGCTTCAGCCCGCTTGTTGGGCGGTATCACCATTCTGATGGTTGCATGAATCATCCAATCCCCTCTTTCTCACTGCTTCTGACAAGTATGGCGGAAGTAATCTCTTATCAAGGATTCAGGCCTGTGATGTTCCGACAACGGAATTTACGATTGATCTGCGAAATCCGTACCAGATCGAAAAATCTGTTCGCATACTTCGGTTTTTTATGATAAATCAACACTATCTTATCCATAAAGACCACAACCAGAACACTTCCGGAATGACGGTTATGCCGACATATCGGCATAGTGCCTTTTTATCGGCATCCGGTATAAATGGCCCGACTGGTTTTGTAAAATTCGATCCATGCGATCGGTATTTTTTTGAAATTATTAGAGGAACACGCCGGAACATGCCAGAAACTGAAATTCATAACGAACAGTTGCAAAAAAGCCTTGAGGAGCAGATCCAGTTCGAGCACCTGATTTCGAATATCTCGGCCCGATTCATCCACATTCCACTGAATCGGATTGATTCTACCATCAATGAGGCGCTTGCTCATATTCTGAAATTTTTTCAGGTGGACCGGATTGGCCTGCTTCGGATTCATGCGGATACCAGCATGTTTATTGTCATCCATCAGGTGTGCGCAGACCGGATTCCACCCGTACCGATGTCCGTTGAACTGCCATCGAGCATGTTTCCCTTTATGTATAGCAGACTGATCAGAGACCATAACGTGTCATTCTTTCAATCACTGGATGAACTGCCGGAAGAGGCCACCATTGACAGACAGACCTATGAATCCTGGGGAATCCGTTCCGCGGTGAGCATACCAATAGGGGATGGGATGCCTTTCAAGTACGCTATCGTTATTACCTCGGTAACCCGGGAATGCGAATGGCCTCTGACTTATATTCCCAGGCTTCAGCTCATGGGAGAAATTTTTGCGAACGTCCTGGAACTCAAGAAGGCACGGATACTTCTGGAAGACCGGCTGAAGTTTGAAGAAATGCTTTCCCGCATTTCCGCCCGGTTTGTCAGGATGCCATCCGACCGGCTGGATGACGAAATCGAAAATACCCTGGATCAACTCGTGAATTTTCTGGGTCTTGACCGGGTTACTGTCGCCCGGTTCCGGAACAATAACACCCGAAGCATTGCCACGCATTTCAGCGCCCGACCCGATATACCGATGTCATGGAAGGAATTGGACAACCAGGAACTTCCCTGGCTTCTGGAAAAATTGCAGCAAGAACAATCGGTCGAGTTTTCCCGGCTGGAGGATCTGCCGGATAAAGCCGGACCTGAAAAGGCGTTTTTTTCGAGCATCGGTGTGAGGTCCTGCATCGTGATCCCCCTGGTGACCAGAGGCCATGTTCTGGGCTTTTTGGGATGTTCGACCCTTCATATGCCGAAAACATGGTCGAAAGAGGTGGTTCAGGGGCTTCGGCTGGTGGCGGATGTTTTTGCCAATGCCATGGCACGGAAACATTCGGATGACAAGTTGCAGGAGGCGGAACAGAAATACCGGACCGTTCTCGAGTTCACCCACGACTGGGAATACTGGGCGAATCCGGACGGGGCCATTGAGTATATGTCTCCGTCCTGTGAACAGATTACGGGGTATCCGGTTCAGGAATACATGGATAACCCCGAAAAAGTGAAAGAGATCGTTGTACCGGAAGACCGACGTCTCTGGGATACGCATTTTCATGACTCACGAATGCAACCGGATGCCTTCAAGATTGAATTCCGCATTCGCAGGCGGGACGGGGAACTTCGGTGGCTGGAACATATCTGCCGGCCGATGATCGATTCGCAGGAGAATTTTTTGGGCGTTCGTGTCAGCAGCCGGGATATCACCCAGCGGAAGAATCTGGAGGCGCAACTTCAGGAAAAATTCCAGGAAATTTACAGGCTGCGGCAACTCCTGGAAGAGGAAAACCTCTATCTGAGGCAGGAGATCCAGCTTCAGCATGTTCATGAAGAGATCGTGGGGCGCTGTGATGAAATGAAACAGGTTCTTTCCCAGGTCGAGCAGGTGTCGGGAACGGATTCAACCGTCCTGATTCTGGGAGAAACCGGAACGGGTAAAGAACTTCTGGCCAAGGCGATTCATCATCTGAGCAGGTTCAGGGACCGTCCCCTTGTGACGGTGAACTGTGCCTGTCTTCCGCCCACGCTGATAGAAAGTGAACTGTTCGGGCGTGAAAAGGGCGCCTTTACCGGGGCACTGACCCGCATGGTCGGACGGTTTGAAGTGGCGGATGGTTCCACTCTTTTTCTTGACGAAATCGGTGAACTCCCCTCGAATATTCAGTCCAAGCTTCTTCGGGTTCTGGAAGAAGGCCGGTTCGAGCGTCTCGGGTCCAACAAAACCATCCAGGTCAAAGTGCGGATCATTGCCGCCACCAACCGGGATCTGGAGCAGGAAGTTCAAGACGGCCGATTCAGAAAGGATCTCTACTACCGGCTGAATGTGTTTCCGATCAGCATTCCGCCACTTCGGAACCGGTCCGAGGATATCCCGCTTCTGGTATGGTCTTTGGTGAAACAACTGGAGCAGAAGATCGGGAAACGCATCAACACGATATCGCGCAAGACCATGGAAACGCTGCAACGGTATAAATGGCCGGGTAATGTTAGGGAACTTCGCAATGTCATCGAACATGCCATGATCCTTACCAAAGGCACCACCCTGGTTGTTCATCTTCCGGATCATGCCGTCTCTTCTGACAAACCCGACGATAGTGCACTGGCCGATCTGGAGCGCCGCCATATTGTGGGTATTCTGGGACAAACCGGGTGGCGGATATCGGGAAACTCGGGCGCTGCCCAAATCCTGGGCATGAAACGGACCACCCTGCAGTCACGGATCAAAAAACTGGGGATCAGGCGACCCGGCGCCTGATCCGGAAGGATTCGTGATCGTTAACAGGCCCGGCCGAACCCCATCTGAATTCGTCTGGAATGTCATCCATGAAAACAACGCGAAAAACCGGTAGAAGCCAGAAGCAGACAAAGCCCGGAATCGTCATCCTGGCGACCGGTGGCACCATTGCCGGTGTTTCCCGGTTTGGTGCACAGGCCGGATATATCTCCGCAGAAATGGGAATCGATGTCATGATCGACGCGGTACCCGAGATGCGCACGCTGGCCGATATCCGTGGGGAGCAGATTGCCCAGGTGGGCTCCCAGGACATGTCTTTTGCAATCATGATCCGGCTGGTCAACCGAATCAATGACATCCTCGCATCCGGTGAGGCGGATGGCATTGTCGTCACCCACGGTACGGACACCATGGAAGAAACCGCTTTCTTTCTGAATCTGACTGTAAAAAGCAGAAATTCCGTGGTCATGACCGGAGCCATGCGTCCTTCCAGCGCCATCAGCGCCGATGGCCCGCTGAACCTGTACAATGCGGTTGCCGTAGCCGCAGATCCCGATGCCGCCGGTCGCGGCGTCCTGGTGGTGATGAACGACCGGATTCATGGCGCCCATTCATTGACGAAAACCAATACAACGTCCGTGGAAACCTTTCTTTCTCCCGTGAATGGGCTTATCGGAACCGTCAATTATGGAAAAACCACCTATTTCAGGAAACCGTTTCGAAGACATACCCACAAAAGCGAATTTTCCGTGGCAGGCAGGACGTCCCTTCCCCGGGTGGATATCATATATGCCTGTGCCGATATGCCGGCGGACCTGATCACCTGTTCCATCGAAAGCGGTGCCAAAGGCATTGTGATTGCCGGTGACGGCAATGGAAACATGAATGCCGCCGCGCTGGAAACCGCATCAAGGGCTGCCGAACAGGGCATATTCATTGTTCGAAGTTCCCGGGTCCCCACCGGTACGGTGGGCCGGAATATCGAAGTGGATGATGACCGGCTCCGATTTATCGCATCCGACGAGCTGAATCCGGCAAAGGCCCGCATTCTGCTGATGCTGGCGCTGATGAAGAAAAGAAAGCTGCCCGATGTGCAGAAGCTGTTTTATTCCTATTAATGTCCGGTACCGGTCGGAAATGGTAACGATGTATTCAGGAGTCAGAATTCAGAATAGCCCGCATGTCAGCTCCCCGTAATTTACGGACGTCTTCAATCAACCGGGTTTGAATTGAATACCCGTTTTTCCGTCTTCTCTTATTCGATATACCGGTTACGCAACTCGGTCCATTTTTCCGTCTTCATGAATTTCAGCAAGGCCCGGTTGATCGGTTTTCGGAGCGGACTGTCCGGCTGCAGGGCAATACCCACGAAATATTCATCAAAGGTTTCGGACAGCACCTGCAAGTGCCCCGGGTACTCCTTTTTGATCACATGCTTCAGTACCTGTTCATTCAGAACAAATGCGTCGATTTTCCGGCCTGCAACCGCCTCCAGCCCCTCTTGTATGGTCTCGAAGGGGATGACCGCCATTCCCTGTTTTGTCATAAAATCAAATCCTTCCGAACGGAATATCGACCCGACCCGAACATGGTGGAGATCGGTAAAACCGCGGACCTTGCCTCGCAGTTCGCCAATGGTCAGTGACGACGTGACATGGGCAGTAAAGCTGGAAATGAAAACAATCGAGAACATCATCCAGACAAACGCAACGACTCGACCCCCCATGGTTCTCGGAGCTTTGTCCCCATAACCGACCGTGGTCATTGTCACCATGGCCCACCAGACGCCGTGTCCGATGCCATCGATGACCCTGTCTCCGAACATTTCGCTGTTCCGCCGTTTTTCAAAGGACCACAGAATGATTCCGGCGATCATGGACATCACCACCAGCACGCCGAATGCTTTCAGCATATGCTCCGAGAATATGCTTTCGACAAGTCGGATCCATTTGTATTCGACTCCTTCAAACGGCACCGCAATGGATAGACCCGATTTCAGAAACGATTGACTGAAATCCAGAATGGATACGAACCGTTCCCGAACCGGCAGGGACGGAATGACATCGATTTCCTGTTTCACAAAGGCATCTATCAATCGATATAGAGAATCAAATTCCCGGAATTCGTATAATACCCCCATGTCCTGTGCAATGGTCTGCCAAAGATCGACACTGAACCCCTCCCATCGACCATCCGTTGTTTTCATGGAGAGTGGTGAGATATTCATCAGGCCAACCCGCAAAGGCTGTGGCGCTGCGATCTCGTTTGTACCGAACGCCGGATCGGAAAACCACACAATTGCCCAGGACACGATCAGCACCAGGATCAGTTTATGAGCGGATTTAAGGTTTAATTGCATAGGATTCAATACCTGTTGACGTGTTGCGCGTGGTCCCGGATTCACAATTTCGAGGCGGTTGTTCGCGTCCGGAGGCCTGCTGGAGGCATCTTCGGTGAGAACGGATATCGTCACCTACCGTGTTCGCCGGCCACCGCCGCCTGACCGGGTGGTGCTGGTGCTCACACTGGTTGTTCGCGTCATGCTGGTGCTTGAACTCAGTTGGTTTCCCCGCTGGCGGGCACTGGCAGTTGATTCAAGACTTTGCACAGATTCACGCGATGTCTGGCTTCCGTAAGTGGCCGAAGACTGCCGGGTCTGTGATGTTGTGCCTGTTTGGGATACTTGAGACTGGGATCGACTACTGCTATAGGTGGATGTCGTTGCTGAGGTCTGACTCCGGGATGCCTGAGTCTGGGTCCGGCTGCCCGTGGAAGTGGATGCGGATGTCGTGGAAGTCCGGTTTGGCTGCGGTTTGTTTACCGTCTCCCACCCATTGCCGCTGTTGCTGCTCCAGTTGCCGGAGCTGTCCTTTTTATAGACAGTGCCGTCTTTTCCGGCATACACATTTTCCTTGCCTTTAACAACCGCACCCTGTCCGCTCTGGGTATCCCATGCAGCAGCACCGGTGCCCCGGTTCGTCTGAACACCGGCAACCGTGCCATACTCGTTGCTCCGGTAACCGCCGCGCGCGGCGGTTCCGGTCGTGGGATTGTATGCACTGAACCGTCCGGCCGAGCCATAGGCGGTGTCCACCCGGGCCGCTGTTCCCCGTGCTCCGGTGTAGGGATTGTAGGCCTGCCTCACCGACGCGCTGCCAGCCGGGCCGTAAGCAGTGGCACCACGCTGGTAGGTACCCGTATTCGGATTGTAGGACGCCGCAGCACCGGCCCCGCCGTATGGCCCGTACGAGACACTGGCGGTTCGGTAATACCCGCCATGGGCATAGCTGTATCTGGCACCGCATCCGTAAGAGTAATGCACCGGATATGGCGGATAATAGTAGTGATTGTGACTGTCCGCAATCATCGCGCCCATAATCATTCCCGCACCGAACATGAGCACGCCGGTCGCCGCCACGTATTCGCCGCTGTATCCAGCCGTCTGTGAGTAGACAACCGTCGTCGGGGTACTGCTTTGAACAACGACATATGTCACGTTGTGCGTGGGATGGGAGGGGGGAATGGTGTAAATGGCCGGCGGAACACTCGTGCAGTAAGTCCATGGGCCGGAGGCGCTTGCCCCGCGAAACCAGATGCCCTGCTCACAGCAGTAATACCCGCCATCGACAATGAAGACCGTATTCGATGAGTTCACGGCGTATTGGACCGTTGTACCCGAAATGGGTTGAAATTGTGGCTCGCCACTGTAGCTCACGGCCACTGCGACCGGTGCTGAAACCTCCACGGCCGTTGTTGCCGGAATGGAGGCCAGCAACACGGCGTCCCTGGCATCCACCGTTCCCGGAACAGATGCCTTGACAAATGCGGACGGATCATTGGCCGGAATCCGGGCAAAATCTCCAGGCAGGTCGTTGCTTGCGGCGGTCCAGGGTCCATTCAGACCGGCGGCCCGGAACCATCGGCCGGCAACGAGAAGATAATATTTTTTATCACCGGTGGAAAAAAACAACGGAATGTCCGTGTTCGATACCCGCATCAGTTTGGTGCCGGAAATGGGGCTGAAGCCCGGCTCACCCGTTGTAAGCAGCAGTTCAGCCGGTTCCGTACTCACGAATACTACCGGTGGAGTCTTCTCCCGTTTTCCGGGAATCTGCCGACGCACATCGGCCCAGTTGTCATCCTGCGGCAAACTGGACAAACCGGCAGGCAGGGTCCCCGCAGGTGTCCATGGGCCGGTAATCATGTTCGAAGCGGTCAGCCAGTTGTCATGGTTCAGAAGATAATACCGCTGCCCGGCCGTGTCGTAAAAAATATCCCAGTTGGTATTCACGGCAAACATCAAATCCATCTTGTCTTTCACCACGGGTTGCAATTGGGGTTCTCCCAGGAGCATCACCAGAATGGCCGGTTTGCTGCTGTAGAAAATTTTGGGCGGCTCCAGATTCAGTTCAACCGCTTGCTGCGTGGAATGCTGTTCGGGATCGAGATACGCCAGAATACGGTCCAGGGAAACCGTCACGATCCGGCCAGGCGGAAGTAGCTCATCCACCACACTTCTCAGCAAAGCCGCTTCCGCGTCCGATGTGTTTGGAAAACGCAGCTCACGATGGCTGGAAATCACCGACACAACACGGGTAGCCAGGTCTGTCGAAGTTTCCGCATGGATTTCCGCGACCCCCAGTTTCTCGCTTTTACCGGCTCCGGTTTTGACACCGATGGCACACCGAAAGCGAAGTTCCCTGTAATCCTTCCAGAGGTCCACCTGGGGTTGATGGACGGTCAGTTGTCTGCCGTTCTTCTCCAGCACGCGCGGCCATCCGGGATCTGCGGAAGGAATGGTCTCCGAACCGGCAAAAGAAGAGACGAATATTATACACATCAAAATAAAGAGGCATCGACAGGCTTTCATGTTAGCTATCCTTTTCAGATCGGGATTTTTGGTTATTTTTCCCAAGATCGATTATCAGGGGCCCTTTGACCGCATCCATGACAAGGGATACGGAAAGCCCGTTTTCCATCAATTGGGTCATCACTCTCAGGTATTTTCGAATGTGAATAAAGAATTTCTGGTATCCGGCGCACAGATAGTGAAGACCCGGTTCGTTATAATATGTTGTTGCAAAACGGTGTTTGGGACACCCTCCCTGGCAGGCAGCCAGCACGTCACATTCCCGGCACCAGCGCGGCAGAGCGGTTTCCTTGCTTATGCCGAATTGGGTTTTCAGGGATTTTTCCACCATTTTAGGCAGCGAGTCGGTCAGGATATTGCCAAGCCGGGACTGGGGATACACGCTATGATCACATGAAAAAACATCCCCGTTGTGCTCGATTACCAGCGATCGGCCGCACTGCCTGGCGTGAACACAGACCGTCGACGGATTCCCGATCCAGGCGTTCAGCGCCCACTCGAAATTCATGACAAAGACCTTGCCGACATCACTGCGGACCCATTCTTCGAAGACGGCGATCAGAAAGTTACCGTAGTCCTTTGGCAGAACCGACCAGTCCGTAACGTCGGTCTGCTGCTCCTGCCGGTCCAGAGCCGCAAAAGCGGCCAGTTGTAGCCCCTGTTCGGCACTGCGTTCATCGGCAAGACGCTCGACAACCGGCGTGAACTGGATGTATTCCACGCCTGCTTCCCTGAAAAATTGGTACACTTCAAGCGGCTTTGCCGCGGTTTCACGGGAGACACAGGCCATTACGTTATATTCGACCTCATGCTTCTGTAACAGCCTGAGGCTCCGCATCACCCTGTCAAAGGTACCAAGCCCTTTTCGGTCCCGGCGATAGCGGTCATGAATTTCTTTCGGACCATCCAGGCTGATCCCGACCATGAAATTGTTTTTTTTCAGGAATCGGCACCATGCATCATCCAGCAGGGTGCCGTTGGTCTGGATTGCGTTCCGGATGGTTTTATGTCGGGTATACGGTTTCTGGATTTCAACGACGCGTCGAAAAAACTCGATTCCCAACAGTGTCGGTTCCCCTCCCTGCCAGACAAATTCCACAACCGGAGTGGGTTGGGATGAAATATAGTTTTTGATGAATGCTTTCAGAACAGCGTCGGTCATCCGGAACTTTTTTCCGGATGGAAACAATGCCTGTTTTTCCAGATAAAAGCAGTATTCACAGTTCAGGTTGCAGGCCGGTCCGCAGGGCTTTGCCAGAACATGGATGCCTTGCGCGGTATTTTGTTGCTGTTTGCGCATCTTTGTTTGTTCAATTGTCATAAGGGCCGATTTGTTGTCGAATGACTACGGTTTGTAATTGCTCATGCCCGGGCCAGTCTTGTCATACACGTTGAAGAACTCGTCCGGCATGATCGTGGCCATGCCGCCTTCCGGAATTTCGATCAAATCCTTCTCCAACGTCTTGACCCGGAACTTCCATCCCGGCGGGAGTTTCTTGAACCGGCTTTGCCCGGCGGCGACGAATTCCTCGTAAGTGTATTTCGGTGTGAGGCCCAGTTGGAATCCTTTCATGATCCAGGTGTTGCCTTCCGCATCGTCCAGTAGCAACACCGTGGTGCCCTTGTTATAACCCAGCCCGCTCTTCCGTGCGATGGACATTGGCTTGTAGGGCGTGCTTTCGCTCACGCCACCGGTGTTGTCGCCCATGTTCAGTTGGGCAACCCAGGTGGCCTTGATGCCGTTGAAGTCCCTCTCCACGCCCATATCAATCTCGGTCCAATCGGACAACCAGAGTTTCGGTCCGTTCAACGATGCGCCGAGGACGCCTAAATCCGTCTTCATCTTGGCGAAGTCAAGGCCCTCGACCTGCGCCTGCGGAGCGGTGTCCTTCGACGCGGGGATGCCCGTGGCCGTAAACATGGTGTTGTAGCACTCAGCGACCATCTTCCCGGTCTTCGCATCGCGGTGGGCGAGGAAGATTTCGATAAAGCGGGTCTTGTGCATGTTGTCGAGACGACCGGATTTTGCGCCGTCGCCATCGGCAAGCACCTTGGGCTCGGCAGAGGTTGTTTGTTGCGCGAAGGACGCCGCAACAGCTACCGTCAGAAAAACAACCATCAGCGAAACTACTTTCATTGTCTTCATTGTTCTTCTCCTCTTGTTTTCAACCTATCGGCGGTTGTTAATGGAATTCCCCCCTCACTCTGCCGGCTGTGCCTTGGGAAAGCTCCAGGAACCGTTTATGATTTCCTGCTTCGGCTGATACATCCGCACAATGTAGTTCCAACCGGGAGTGATCGGCAGATTATTGATGGCCTTGGGGCCACCGCCAAAGTTGATCGTGATGCTCCCGTCTACGTTCTTCTTTGCCGTCACGTTGTTATAGGAATAAACGTTCTGGTCGTTCTTCTCCATGAAACCGTCCTTGTTGTAAACGGTAATAGACCAGAAACCGTCAACCGGCACGTCCGTAACGGTTACAAAGTGAGGTGTCCTACCGTCGTTCTTCGCAGGTACAACGTTGTCATAGACGGCGGCTTCTTCCGGGTTTCCTCCCCAGCCGAAGGCAGTGCCCAGCAGGTGGCTGATCGGGTTGAGCTTCGCTTTGTCACCGAACATCCCCTTGGCACTGGTCCGAGTTGCCGCGAGAACTTTGATTGCATCACCGATCTTTTTCAGAGAGTCCTTATCCCAATCCGGAATCTCGAATTTTCCCGGGTTCTTCTGCCGCACTGCGATCTTGTCCTGCAGGGCGTTGGCGGCTTTAATGTCAGCCGGGTCATTCGCATCGACAAATGTACGAAAGAGGACGATCGTGTAGCGCGTTCCAATTTTTTCCTTGGTGAATGTGAACTCGCCGGCGCCATGCTCGACGGGAAGCATCGAGTGATCCTCATTTATGACCATCATCGACTGGAATCGACCGCCGGAGTCCGGCTTCACAATCGTCACGGGGTCGGTGAGGTCGAAAACACCGGCAGAGTAGATCGTGTCGCGATTCATGCGGATCACGTCCTGCTTGTCGATGGGCACCGGCCCGCGAATGTGCAGAAATTTCCCCAAAGCCCCCTGCTTGACGTAACGGGCGAGGGTCATGTCTGTCTCAGCACGGACGAAGTTGTCCACGGTCACCATTTCTGAAGCGAAACTTGAAATGGAACATAAAAGAATCATTGCTGTCGCCGCTAAAGATAATAGGTAGCGTTTCATTGCCTGTCTCCACTTTATGGTTAGCTGTTTCTGTATAACACTCATTTGGGGAACAGGAAGGTCAACTGCGCCCTAAAGCCCCAGCCATCCGGGCCGTTATCCGGGGATTCGGCCCAGTACTTTGCACCGACGGCGAACTGGAGAATCTGGGGGCCGATCTTGAACAACTGCGATACCTGGGCCACGATCGGAACAGACCAGGCTTCGTTTTTCCAGTCGTAGGTGCTCTCCGTGTTCAGGCCCAGCGTGGTCTTGGTCTTCGTGATATAGCTCACAAAGGGCTGCAGGAAAGTCGCGTTGATGTCGGCCCGATCTCCCTCACCGGCAACCGACCAGATGTGGTTGCCCAGAAAGCCGATTGTCCACGGCCCGTTCTGTTTCAGCACCACCGCTGTCGGCCCCAGTCCCCACTTTTCGCCACCGAGCGCGTCGTCGGTCGCGGACGGAAGGAGCTCGACCGGTCCCACGCCCCAGATCCAGCCGCCTGAGGTTGGCTCTTTGGGCGAGAAGAACTGGCTGGCCAGGATGTCGCCAAGGCCGGATTCGTTCATAGACGCCAGCGGGAAATCCTGCTGATCGATAAGCGGCACAATGGTGCGGGTAATGATATTCCACTTTTCATTCAACGAGAATGGAATGACCGGCTGAATGTTCAGCCGGTTCACCGAGGCCCCATCGTTTGCTCCGCCGTACTCATCGTAATTGTACTGCAACGGAACACTGATCAGCGATGCCACCGGATTTGCCAGCTTTTTGGCCAGTTCCGCCGCCTGGTCAGTGTCTTGGGCAACCGCCGGGGTTGTCAGCGCCCCGGCAATCAATATCCAAAAAATTATCCATCCGGATGTTTTCATTTTGGAATTCTCCTTTTTCACTGGATTTTTTATTCCTTCAGCCGTTGAAAGCCTTCGATAAGCGGGTGCCAGCCGGATATGAGCGTGATCATAAACCCGTCCATTTGCATGTCTCCGGGATCACTGTCGTTGATGGTTGATTTGTAGCTGAAGGTGAGGTTGATATTGTCGTTGATGGTGTAACCTAAAGTGAGCCCCACGGCGAGGGTTCTGAATGAATCCCCCTCAACGCCGTCGATGGTCGCTTTGCCGTGTTCATACCAGCAACCGTCCAGCGATCCCCAGAGACGTTCGGTGAAGTCGCGCGTCAGATGCGCGTCCAGTTGGAACATGGGGTCAGTCTCCATCTTCTGTCCGACATAGTCGTCGTTGTCTCCATAGAGCCACACAGCGGGCAGGAATTCCAGGGTTGTTCTCCGGCCCGGCACCCATGGCCCAAGCTGCCAGACGATAGGAGCGCCGATGCGCCCATACCAGCGGTTCTGCCCGATATTTATGGCACGGTCGTTGTCATACTCGCCGACGGGCAGGTATAGGTCGGCAAGAAAATCAACGGAAAAGCCCGGTTTATAGCGCATGGCGTCAGGGAGGTCATTCTGTGCCGGGGGGCCGAGGACATTAATGGTAAACTCCAGCATCGGGTCTCCATACCCCCTGGCCGTTTGGCTGGCCGACTTTCCGGCCGACGATACCTCGCCTGAAATATGGCCCATGGGAACGATGACCGCACCCATGGCGGCCCGATCGAGCAACGAAAAGGTGCGTGCATATCCAGTCAGGGCCATGGTGATGTCAAGATTTGAGTCCGGCATCACGTTATGCGCTGGATCAAAGGGGTTCGTGTTGCCGCTGAACGACTCGTAGACAAGCGGCACGGCGTTCGCACCCGACAGCGTCTTCCAGTAAAAGCGAGCCGGGAGCTGGGCCTGGACCGGCGGCGGGACGAACGCGCCCATGATGAGCAGGGTTGCAAATACCGCCCACAACCAGGAAGCGGATTTTTTCGGATTTTTATTATTTTTCATGAGATATTCATCCTTATCAATAAAGTAGTAATATTATAATCTAAAACCCTTAAGGTTGGGGATCAGCCATCATTTCCTTGGGCGGCTCAAACTGTTTTTTGTAGATCAGCGCCGGGTATCCGGCGTCCACCGGCACGCGCTGGGGAAGCTGATCTTCCAGGGTCTCGAACACGGAGCGGCTGGGCAGAATCACGTTGTTCGCCTGAACATAGTCGTCCCAGAGCGCAAGCATCTCCTTCAGTTTGTCCGGGTGTTTTGCTGCAAGGTCATTTCGTTCCGCCGGATCAACCGCGACGTTATAAAGTTCCCAGTCTCCCTTGCCGTAAGGCTTGTACTGCCAACGGAGCTTCCAGTCTCCCTGGCGCACCGCACGGTTGCCGAAAAGTTCCCAGGCAAGGTAGTCCTGGCCCGTTCGCGGCGACTCCGCCTGGCCCGCAAGCATTGGGCCCCAGGGCTTGCCGATCAGCGCGGGCAGTTCCCGTCCGTCATGGGTCTTCGGATAACTGGCCCCGGCAATTTCGAGCAATGTGGGCATGAGGTCGGCCACATGCATGAGTCCGTTGTTGATGCTGCCCTTTGTCCGCTTGACGGCCGGGCCGCTGACGATGAGGGCGTTCCGGATACCGCCTTCCGCAAGCCATCCCTTGAATTGACTGAAGGGGGTCATGGACACCTGTGCCCACATCGGGCCATAGCCGATATAGGAGCCCGGATCACCCCATGCGTTGGGATGAGTTTGGTTCCACTTGATGGCTGCAAACAGAAAATCACGGGAGCCGGGCGTACCGGTGATCATTTTAAAAAGGTCGCTTCCCTCGGCGCCGTTATCACCGAACGTAATGAAAATGGTGTTCTCGTATTCTCCGATTTCCTTGAGATAGTCGATGAGCCGGCCCACATGAAAATCGAGGTTCTCCACCATGCCAACGTAAAGCTCCATCTTTTTGCCGAGGAGCGCCTTGGACACTGGCGCGAGCACGATGGGATCAGGCAGAAACCACATGCGCTCGGCAAGAAGTGTGCCCACGGGCATAATGCCGAGTTCGATCTGCCGCTTCAGCCGCGCCTCCCGGATCACGTCCCAACCGACATCATACTCGCCCACGTGGCGGTCACGCCAATCCTCCGGCAGATGATACGGATCATGCGGGGCCTGGTGAGAGACATAGGCGAAAAAGGGCTTGCCGTCGCCATGGTTGGCGCCGATAAATCCGATCATCTTATCCGTGTAGGTTTTGGTCGCATAATAGTCCTTGGGAAGTTCCGTCAGATAACGCCCGTTCTCGGTAAATACCGACTTGGGGGCCCCGCCGGTAAAATTCGTCATATCCCAGTAACTGCCCGCCCCGTCCAGCAGCGCGAAGTCTCGCTCGAATCCCCGCGCGGCCGGAATCAGCTCAGGGGCTTTTCCCATATGCCATTTGCCCACCATATAGGTGTGATAACCGGCATCTTTGAGGAGTTGCGGCAGCGTGACCACCTGCGTATTCAGGTAGCCTTCATAACCGGGCACGCCCTTCTGATTGGGCGCGGTCCACTCGTCCATATTGCCCAGGCCGTTTACATGGGTGTCGACGCCGCTGAGCAGCATGGATCGCGTGGGTGAACAGCTCGCGTGGGTGTAGAAGTTGGTGAAACGCACACCGTCCTTCGCCAAAGAATCAAAATTCGGTGTTTTGATCTCGCTGCCGAATGCGCCTACGTCTGAAAACCCCATATCATCGGCAAGAATGATGACAATGTTGGGCCGGCGGGGTGTGTCCGCCGCCAGACCAGTGAGTGGCAAAATGCACGCCGCAAAGATGCCGGCAACAGTCAGAAAGCCCAACAACCGGAGTGTCAACTTCTTGCTCCACGCCCCCATTGCCGGGCCGACCGTATTCCTGTCGTCGTCCCTGCGATTCGACTGACAGGACTTTTTCCGCAGACGATGTCTTCCGAATTCAATCCGGTTAAATCCCATTGCATGTTCTCCTTTCAAGTGGTTTGGAATTCAAAATTTCCGTGAAAATGCATTCAGTATTGAGAGTTGAGTAGTGTGTATTGAGAAACAGCCAGGCCGCCTGACCGTCCGACGGCTGCTCTGCCTGAATACTGTTTGCTGCACCTTCAGCCTTCAGCCTTTTTCATAGATGGGGGTGAAGACAGTATATTCATTTTGCGTGGCCCCTTGCCTTTTCGATAGTCTCTATACCCATCGAACGCGATATGGTGTCGAACCTGATCTCGGGTTGCTTCAGGGCCATCTCCAGGACCAGGAGCACCTTGTGGTATTCATATGAGCGAAGATGACGTTCGAGCTCCTCTTCACTCCGCCACATTTCTTCGAATTGAAGGATGTTGTCTTCCAGAGTGTCCTCACTGATACGACAGAAGACACAGTCATCAGGCCGAGCCTGGTTTCGGGCAACCATTGATTTGAGAATTTGTAACGCCTCACCACGCTTTTGAAGGGGTATTGCCATCCGTAACGTCGCCAGAATCATGTCTTTCCTCACTCGTAGATTCTCTTTGGATTGTTTCGTCTTGCTATGCCGAACTTGTCTTTCCCCCGAACAGGGATATTGCCGGCTGTCTTTCAAGGTTATGTCTTCGCTCCATAAAGGGTTCAGGTAGCGTCTGTTCCCACCAATCGCGGCTGGGGCAGGCGAACGGCCAGGGTTTTATCGTTGCTCAGGATCATGGCATGTTCGATGATATTTCTCAGCTCTCTGACGTTGCCCGGCCAGGAATAGGATTGCAGTGCTTCCATTGTCTTCTTCGAGACGGTTTCGATCTCCTTCCCCATCTTTTCCTGAAACATCCTGAGAAACGTCCAGACGAGCGGAGGAATATCCTCCGGACGCTCCCGGAGGGGCGGGATTGCAATGGGAAACACATTGAGCCGGTAGTAAAGATCTTTTCTGAATCGACCCGCTTTGACTTCCTCGCCAAGGTCCCGGTTGGTGGCGGCAATGATGCGGACATTCACGTGCAGGGTCTTCGTTGAACCCAGGCGCTCAAAAATGCCTTCTTCCAAGACCCGCAGCAACTTGCTCTGAAGTTCGAGAGGAATCTCCCCGATCTCGTCCAGAAAAAGCGTTGCCCTGTCGGCAACTTCGAAACGACCGATCATCTTGGTGAGGGCGCCTGTGTATGCCCCCTTTTCCCGGCCGAAAAGTTCACTTTCGATCAGTGTGGGGGGTAGGGAGGCGCAGTTGATTGTCACCAGGAGCCGGTCTTTCCGGGAACTGAGTCGGTGGATCGCTCTGGCCACAAGTTCCTTTCCTGTGCCGGTTTCACCCAGGACAAGGACCGTGGAGTCTGTCCGGGCTACCTGCTCGACCCGAGACAGCACTTTTTTCATGGCACGGCTCTGCCTCACGATCTCCGTATGATCAGCCAGCAGTTTGATTTCCTCGTGAAGATAGATGTTCTCATTCTCGAGTCTTTGCTTCAGCGCCTCGATCTCCCGGAGGCGGTTTTCGAGCTCCAGCCTGATCTGGTTGCGCTCGATCGCGTTCACGAATATCTCGCCGAGAAGCTGCACCCGCGGGAATAATTCCTCCGGCCAGATTCGCTCACTTTTTACGGAGTTGATGGCGATGACATGAACAACAGGCCCGCCGGTGATGATGGGAATGTCCAGGGCGGATCGAACACCCCATTCGGCGTATGTTTGTTTGTCCACAGTCGCCTCGGGCGGCAGATCATCGAGTCTTGAGAAAGACACCACCTCGTGCTGTTCAACCATTTTTTCAAACGCCCACGGGTAAATGGACCTGGGCAGCACGACTCCCAGGGGAACAGACGGAACATTTTCAGCGTAAACGCCGTGGGTGATCTGGTGGCCGGACCGATCCGGCAATGACCGCAACAGTCCGACCCGGTCGACCTGGAAAAATTCGAGAATCTGTCTCAGCCCGTCATCAATCTCCGAGTCCACCCGATCCTGTGGTATCTTGACGAACCTGGCAGAAAGGTCCGACAGCAATCGTTCAAACCGCAGACGATTTTCCAATGCCTGCTCGACCTGTTTGCGCACGGTCATGTCAATCGAGATGCCGATCAGACGGGCCGATTGCTCTGTTGATGCCAAATACCGTCGGGCCCGGGACAAGACCCACCGGATACTCCCATCGGGGTGCACGATACGGTATTCCGCTTCATGGTCTCCTCCGGACCGAACGGCCTCTTCCACTGCCACGCGGAGCTTTTCCCGGTCTTCGGAATGGACCAGGTTCAGGAAGCTTTCGAGGTCCATTTCTCTGTCCGGGACAAAACCAAAATATTCCTTGGCCTTGTCTGTTGTCCAGATGCGGCCGGAATCGATTTCGAGGTGCCAGAGGTATGCCCTGGCAGAATCCGCAGCCAGGCTCAACTGCTCCGCCAAATCGGTGTGTATGGGTTCAATCGATTCTTGCATGTGTCAACGCCGCTCTCCTCCTACTGGTGTGGGCCTGAACCCTTCCTGGATATATCGTTGAGAAGCATCTCGGCATCCCGGTATTGCGGGTACGTCTCCAAAAGTGCTTTCAGGACCCTGACAGCCTCGTCCCGGTTCCCTTTCTGGTTCAGATAGAACGCCAGGGTATAGGCATACCTGGGCTCCTGGGGTCTCAGCTCTGCCGCCTTGCTGCACCAGGTGACCGCCTCGTCCAGGCGGTCCTTTGCGGTGATGATGCAGAGATTATAGGCTGCCTGCGCCATCTGCGGATCGGCTGCAAATGCCTTCTCCAGATACTTCTTTGCGGCCGTCAGCTCGTTTTTTTCTGCCTGCAGAAGTCCCATGTTGAAGTTCACGGCAGGATTGTCAGGGGCCTGGCCAAGCGCATTCCGCAGGACGTTCTCTGCATTGTCCGTCTCGCCCAGGCGCGCATGGGCGATGGACGTGTTCACCATCGCCATGATGGCCTGGGGCTCAAACTTCAGAGCTGTCCGATAGGCGGTCACGGCGTTCTGCCACTCGCCCTGGCTGAGATGGTAGTTGCCCAGGTTGTAATGGGACGTCCACTGGTCGGGCCGCGCCGTAATGGACACCAGGTATTCATCCTTCGCCTTTTTGAGCTGGGCCTGATAGGCAGGTGGCGCAGTCATTCCGGGAAAAGTAGCGAGCCCGGCTGCCGCTCGAACCCGCACCAGAAGATACTTGTCTTCCGTTGCCGCGATCAGGGCCTGGAGACTTTCCGGGGTCGGAATGAGTCCCAGGGCCTGGACAGCCGCGCCGCGTACAAGGGGGGATGAATCCGTGGCGGCTCCAAGCAGGGCATCCCGGAGCTTTTGGCTCCGGGATGGGGGAATGAGCCGGATGAGTGAGGCAACAAAGACCGCGTCATGTTCAGGATCGTTGATATAGTCTATCATCTCCGGCAACTTCGCCCAGTTCCGTTTGCGGGCCGCTTCGATAAGCGCCGCACGCTGGAGCACCGGTGCCTGGTAATCCCGGGGTCGCCACTGCCGTACCCATTTATCGGCCCACGCTGCGCTTTTGTTCGGGTGGCAGATGTTACAGGCATTGGGTGATTGGTATACGATCGTCGCCGAGGGCGTCGGCGGACGCATGGAATGGTCGCTCCGGTTCATCCGTGCAAAAGAGGTCATGGGCATGTGGCAGGAGATGCACTTGTTTCCCGCGCTTTCCGCCGGATGGTGCGTGTGCACCGTCGGTTCCTTCACTTTGTCCTCATGGCAGGGGAGGCAGGCGTTATTGAACATCTCCTTCCTGAACCGGTAGCGGCCGCTCGATGTATGGCAGTGGATGCAGTCGAGTTGACCCGACTTTACACAAGGGCTCATGTTCCAGGAGGCGAGCGTGTAGTTCTCACCCAGGTCGCGTCCATCGGGATAAAAGTCGGGGTCCTCCAGGGTCACGAGGTCAAAGTGATCATAGAACCGTTCCCCGGGCCTGAATTCGGGGGTCAACGGGGTTGCCTTTGCATGACAGCCCGAGCAGAGGTCGTTCCGCTGTGCCGTGGTCATGGTCTTGACACGGATGATCCGGAGTTCCGGCAGCGGTTGCCCCTTGGGCGTTGCCTTCGCGATCTGGTTGTGAGCGCTGGCAGGGCCGTGGCACGTCTCGCAGTTGATACCCGGCTCTGTCCAGGTCGTATGGTAGGTGTCGGTCTTGAGATCGTAGTTGGTCGATAACTGGCTGACATGACAACTGTAACAGGCGGTATTGAACGTATAGGGATACGCCCGCCAGTCTACGGGCTGACCCGATCCCGCTCCCGGGAAGTGGCGGATGCCGCTGGCCGCGGTGTCAAACCACTCCTTCCGGTTGACGTCATAGGCTATCGGCAGGGTCTGGAGCCGGCCTTTGTCACGGGGGGTCAGAAAATAATACACATTCTTTCCTCCGAGCACGTGTTCGATTTTGTATTCTTTTCCGCCTTCGGGTCCTTTTTCACGGACCACTCCGTGCTCCAGATCCGCGTGATAGATGGTACCCGTAACGACAATGCCTTTTTCTTGCGAAGTCAACTGTTTTTGGGCAAACGCGCGGCTATACGGTTGCATGGCCAGTCCATGCCAGGATGATGACCAGAGTTCATAAAATTTCTCATGGCATTCCAGACAACTGGAAGAACCGGCATAGGTGGTGTCGATGCCGGCATCAGCAAGGAGCGGAAATGATAATAACAGGCAGACAGCTAACCGGCATGCGGCAATTTTCATGACTTTTTCCCCGGAGAGCCGTTCCCTATAGACAGATAAAATGTTGCCAGGGAGTAGAGGCAATTGGAAAAGGATATATGAACTTTCAGAAAAATCATTTCGCGGCGTTATCGGTCGGGGATGGACTGCTTGGCCCATCCCCGACCGGCTGCTCAGACACTACTTGACCTCGGCCACTTCGACGGTGACCTTGTCAATCTTGCCGGTGAATCGCGACCTGGCTTCGGCGCCGATCGCTTCAACCACCGGGGTCGCCAGATCGATCCCGACATCCGCGGTTTCGTCGGCGGAAAAAATCATCGGCTGCGTGCGCTTGACAATCCCCTCGCCGACTTTCTTGTCGTTCACAAAGAGCGAGGCCTTTCCCCCTTTGCCAAACCCGCCGCCGTCATAGGCGAACTCGAAACGAATTGTCGCCTTGCCGGGTTTGAGTTTTTCCGTACCGGCAATGGTGGTGCTTTCAAGACCCAGGAAATTGTAGTCGTAGGCCGGAATGCCGTCTTTCACATAAAGCGCCCATCCGCCGAAGCGGCCTCCCTGAACGAGAATGGCGCCGTTGGCCGTCTTATCTTTTGGCACGTCGATTTCGGCGGTGATGGTCTTGGACTTGTTCTTGATGTTGAGAAACACATTTTCCGTCATGCCGGTCATGCCGTCTCCCAGAGTGATGGCGGTTCGGCCAGCCATCAACTCGGGACGGCCAACCAACTGCGCATTGACGCGCTCAAAGACCCGACCGTCGAGGGGCAGAACAAAATTCCGCTCCGCTTCCATCAGAAAAAGGGCCTGCATGTCCTTGAGTTTCTGCGGTTGTTGCGCGGACAGGTCATTGGCCAGACTGAAGTCGGTGCGCGTGTCGTAGAGTTCCCAGGCGGAATCATCCGTCACGGGCCGGCGACCTTTGGCTTCCCAGGGCGCCTTGAAGATGGTCCGTGCCAACCAGCCATCATGGTAGATGGCCCGGTTGCCGAACATCTCGAAGTACTGGGTGGTGTGCCGTTCCTTGGCCGTGGCGTCTTCAAAGCTGTAAACCATGCTTACCCCGTCCATGGGATACTGTTTGATGCCGTTGACCACTTTCGGCTCCGGCAGGCCGGCGGCTTCGAGGATGGTCGGGGCCACATCGATAACATGGGTGAACTGGGTGCGCTGGCCCTTGCTCTTGATCCCCTTGGGCCAGTGAATCGCCATGCCGACCTTGGTGCCACCAAAGTCCGACGCCACCTGCTTGGTCCAGGTGTACGGGGTGTCCAGGGCCACGGCCCATCCGGCTGCCATGTGCGGGTAGGTTTTGTCGCTCCCCCATTGATCGATGTGCTTGAGCATGTCTTCGACCTTTTCCTGCACGCCGTTGAAATAGGTCATCTCACTGAACATGCCGCTGCGGCCGCCTTCGGCACTGGTGCCGTTGTCACCGTAGACCAGCATCACCAGGGTATTGTCCATCTGGCCGGTCTCCTCCACGGCCTTGAGCAGACGCCCGACTTCATGATCGGTCATTTCCAGAAAACCGGCAAACACCTCGAATTGACGGATGAAGAGGCGCTTTTCATCCGCGGACAGCGTATCCCAATCCGGAATCGCTTCTGGTTTCGGCGCCAGTTTGGTGCCTGGGGGCACGATACCGGCCTGAATCTGGCGCGCCAGAATTTCCCCGCGCAGCTTGTCCCAGCCCTGATCATACTTGCCTTTCTGTTTGTCGATCCACTCTTTTGGCACATGATGCGGCGCGTGTACTGCGCCGGGGGCGTAGTAGATGAATAATGGCTTGTCCGGAGCCAGGGCCTTCTGGTATTTGACCCAGGCGACAGACTGGTCGGTCATGTCGGTCAGAAAGTGATAGTTGGGATCATCCGGCAATTCGACCTGGTGCGTCCCATCATAAATGAACGGCGCCCACTGGTTGGTTTCGCCGCCGAGGAAGCCGTAGAATTTATCGAAACCCTGACGGGTCGGCCATCGGTCGAAGGGACCGGCAGAACTGGCCTCCCAGGCCGCTGTTTCGTGCCACTTTCCAAAGGCGGCGGTGCTGTAGCCGTTCAGTCGCAGCATCTCGGCCACGGGCGCCACATTCTGGGGTATCTGGCCGGTGTTGCCGGGAAACGCCGTACCCGTCTCGATGATGCCCCCCATGTTGTTGACATGGTGGTTACGGCCACTCTTGATGGCCGTACGCGTCGGTGAGGAGACGGCGGTGGTGTGGAAGTTGTTGTAGATCAAACCCTGGCTCGCCAAGCGGTCAAAGGTGGGGGTCGCGATCGGCCCGCCGTAGGTTCCGGTGCCAGCAAAGCCCAGGTCGTCCAGGAGGACGATCAGGACATTGGGCGCCCCTTCCGGTGCGTTGACATCGAACCGCGGTGGTGGGGTGGCCTTGCTGGCATCGATTATGTTGGATCTGACCCTGTCCGGTTCATGAATCGGTAGAATGGTACGATCCGGCTCGGCCTGAGCCATCGCCGTTGCGGCAAAAGCCGTTCCCAGCGCAATATTGAAAACATGGGCTATATTTTTGTTCACCATCTTTCTCCTCGTTTTAAAGATATTTTTTCATAAAAACAGGGTAACGGATGACAGGGGGGAGCCGGTTTCCTGCCTCCCGAATGGTTTGTTTCCCCCCTCATCTGTCATCAAACACCGCAGATGCTCCAGCAATCCGGGGGGCTGTCAAATTGGATTTCGAATCGTCACAGCAGGCTGCATTACGGCGCCATGGTCTCTGGTGTCACTTCCCATCCAGCCTCGACGCCCCCTGGCAACATCTGTCCGCGATCCTCCCCGACCTCGGTGTCGATGAGCCGGTTGAGCTTATCGTTCATGGCAAGGATGAGTTCGCCGTGCTGTTTTTGGTTCTTTCCCAGATTCGTCATCTCGAGAGGATCCTCTTGAACATCGAACAATTCGACATCGTTGAGTCTGTAGATATCTTCCAGTGTCTTAGGCCGGTTATGCTCCTTTGGCGAAAAATAGCGTGCAAACACGTAGCGACCATCAAAGATCATCCTCACCGCGCCCCGTTTCATCATGTCCGGGACAATTCCGGCGTCCTTGAGCTGATTCGGTTTTCCACCCTTTTTGATGTGTGCGACGGCCTTGCGGAGAAAATCTCCATCGAGGTAGGCAAACATGTTGTAATTGAAAAGCACGCCGTCCCGCACGGCATTGACGTCGGCACGTTCAGGGGAAGCCAGCACACCGGAAAAATCTTTGCCCGGAAGACCGTTGACGATATTGGCACGCTGCTCGGGTGTCACGCCGGTCATTGCGACCAGCGTCGGCGCAAGGTCAAGGTGTGACGTGAGGGCGCGACACTGCTGGCCACCCGGATAGGCAGGATGGACAACAATCAGTGGCACGTGATTCTGTTCACGATACGACACCGCACCCTTGGCATGCAACTGATGCGCGCCATCCATATCGCCGTGGTCCGAAGTGAGTATTACGATGGTGCGCTCAGCCAGTCCGGCGGCATCGAGTTCGGTCAGGACGGAAGCGATATTGCGGTCTGTGTCGCGCAGGCAATTCAGGTAGTAGTTGTGCCGTCGGCGCCAGCGGGGTTCTTCATTCGGTATTTCGCCCACCAGCGCATCGTGTGAATGCAGAAATTCACGGTGTGCAGGGGGACGCCCCGGTGCATCCAGTGCCTGCGCATGGTTTGGTGGAAGGTCGAAGTCCCATTGTTTGGCATACAGTGGGTCCGCAGGCTCCCTCACCACATGGGTAAGGGCCTGCGGCGCCTGGAAAGGCGAACCAGGCGGATCGGTGTCGTAGAACATGACATCATGCGGATTGACGAGATTGACTGCGAGGAACCACGGCTTGCCTTCCGTGGCCAGTTCGCGTCCCTTGCCACGCAACCAGCTTACGGCCATTGCGGCGATCACACCGTCATGCAGATAGCCGCCCTGGTGGTGCGCGATGATGTCACCCACGCCAAGATAGTCGGAAAAGCCGTAAGCATCCATCTCCTGAGTGAAAATTTTGGTCGGTGTGCCGAGCCTGTTGACAGTCTCGAATTCCTTGGTCAGATGCCACTTTCCCTTGTATGCGCTGTAGTAGCCAGCCTCGCGCAGTATGTCGCCTACGGTACGGATCTCCGTGGACATACTGTTAATCCAGGGGAAGTTGACATTGTCGAACATCTTGGTGTGTTGAATGTGCTGGCCGGTATAAAGCACCGAGCGCGAGGAAGTGCACACGCAGGAGTTGATCCTGTGATTCACGAATGTCGTGCCCTGCTTGCTCAGACGCTCATGGGCAGGCAGCCGGTAGCCGGTTGGCAATTCACCGGGCCGAAAAAAACGCTCCTGGTCAGTCAGGATGAAAAGAATGTTGAATGGACCCGTGCCCTGCCCATCTCCCTTTGGAGACTGGCGCGTATCAGACGAAGCGGATGACATGCTGGTTGATCCGTCAACGGCACCCAGACTCAATGCCGTCACACCGACGCCGGCAAGGCGCAGGAAGTCGCGTCGAGATACCGGGACATTGCAACCGTCATTAACATTCATGTCTTTTCCTTGTATGTGAGAGAATTCAGATCGGTCATGCTTCAAAATTTGACGGTCACGCCCGCAATAAACCCATCGGTATCGACGTCATATATAAATTCGTCCTTGTCGAAATCATAGGACAGATACCGATATCCGGCTTTCAAACCGATGTGCTCCGTGATATTCCAGTAAACAAGGGGCAAAACCTCCCATGTGAGGTTGGAATCGCCTGCACCGACCAGCCCGACACAACTCACGCCGATCTGCTGGGTAAACGGAACAATGATTCGAAGTCCGCCCAGTGCATCGGCCCAATTCTCGGATCGGCTTCGGCTGCCCAGTTGGGGAATATTGATCTCCACTTCCTGTTTGACAAAACGCGCCCCTGCCAGAATGTCGAAAAATACTTCGGTTCCCATTCGATAGCCCACAAAGGCTCCCAGCATGTATCCGTCCAGATCGATCTCCTTTGTCACTCCGAGTGAACTGGTTTCCTCAGTGCCCAGTCCCAGATACTGGCCGTCTACCAGAAAAATCCAGCGATTGTCCTTGCGGACCTCTATGGCCAAGGCAAAAGCAGATTCCAGGTTATCCGTAACATCATCGAAATCCACATCGATGGGGACGGTGCCAATGTTGTCTATTCCAACATCACCTTCCATATTGATGGCCCAAAAATACGGGGTGATGGATGTCTCCCACCCGCGTTTCTCTGCTGCTGAAGCAGTGGTGAGAAAGCCTGACAGTAAACATCCGACTATGATGACGATCCATTTTTTCATGATGCTGTTCTCCTCTACCCGCTGGGTGGTATTTGATTCAAAAAGGTGGTTCAAAGGCTGTACTAGGGATTAACCGGAACGCTGGCACCGAAAACAACATATGCCACCCCTTCTCCGGAGGCGGTCAATACAACCTTTCCTGTATCTTCCGCTATGGCAACCGTCCAGCCGAAGCCGTCGCGAACGTCTTCGAATCCATCCTCAGCGCCCTGAAGAATAAGCTTTCCGTCGACGTGCTCCATTCTTTTGATAATAGAATCCGGTAGGTCCGAGTTGAACGCGACCCGGCTGATTTTTTTGGATTCAAAGTCAACTTTGAAGAACTGCGGCAGATTCGCTTCCTCAACAGTCATCGGATAGCATGTACCATCGTCCAAACATCCATTCACCCGCAGAACGGAAATCAGAATGGGTTTTGATCCATCATAGTCACCAGCAAAGGTTCCTGACGGAATTCCAAGAGACGCCATCAACAGAATTAAAAACAAATATCGGAACATGATACTCTCCTTATTCATATCCAGGATCATTATTTAAAATACGGCACGCAAAGCATGCATCCTTATTTTACCGAATATCCCCGGCCTTCCAGACATGCCCGCCGAGCCTGGTTATACCGATCCATCTGACTATTCAAATATGCCTGCTCCTGTTGCTGAGCCGCTTGCTGCTGTTGCGTCTTTTTGCCCTGGCTTGCCGCGCCGGCCACTCCGCCGACAGCGGCGCCGATGGCCGCACCCTTGCCCGCATTACCAGACAAGGAACCGATACCAAGGCCCAACAGTGCGCCACCGGCGGCTCCTTTGAGAGGCTTTCGACTATTGCTTGCCGGGGGCGGTGCAGCGGTAGTCTGGGTTTTTGTCGGATCAAAACCGGTTTGTTGAACGGCCCATTGGTGGCACGAGTATTCATCCTGTTTCTGCTGCTCCGGCGGCTGCCCTTTGGCCGGATACACAAACATGTCCGCTCCGGCCTGTACACTGAAGAGAGAGACAAGAAAACACACCGCCAAAAGAAATGTTGTTTTGGGTAAAACCTGGGCATGAATACGAAAGCGTTTTCTTTGCATGGGTTACACTCCTGTTGTTTTTTTCGTGAAATGCATTATGATTTTTTCCTTTGTGGGTACGATATGATTCATAATGATATGTGGTTAAATTTTCGATCGGTATTTCTCTTTTCCATATCTTTTACGAACCGATCTCCGGCTCATGGATGAAATGGGTAATGCGAAATTCATTCCAGAAAGGGCGAATGTGTGAATAAGTTTTAAATCTGATGAAGTTCCTTGCAGTTATGAGAAAAGGCATTTTTTATCCTGATGATCCGCAACAAAGAAGAAATGCCTAAATCACACCTTTTTGACGATATATCGGCATTCTATTCGAAGAAGGGTTGAATTTTCGGCTCAGGTGGCTTTCAGGATACGGATTTCCCGCTGGGGAAAGGGAAACGACATTTCGGCTGTATGCACGGCATCATATATGGCAGAATTCAATTCGCTACGAATCCTGGGATAATCGGCAAAATGGTCAGTCCATGCCCGCAATTCGAAGTTGATCGAACTGTCGCCATACCCGATAAAGAGACATATCGGTTTTGGATTCCGTTTGATATTGGGATTGGCATGGGCTACCGCCTCCAGCAATTCAATCACCCGATTCGGTGAGGACGCATAGTTCACGCCGATAGGCAAATCCATGCGACGCAATTTATCGCTATAGGTCCAGTTGGTCACATTGGCCGTGATGAACTGTGCATTGGGAACGATGATATCGGCTCCCTGCTGGGTGCGTACCGCGCTGGCGCGAAAGCCGATCTGGCGCACAGTTCCCAAAAGCCCCCCCACCTCGATGAGGTCGCCGACATGAATCGGGCGCTCAAAAAGCAGGATCAATCCGCAGACAAAATTGTTTACCACACTTTGTAGCCCAAACCCGATGCCCACCCCAAGGGCTCCTGCCATGATGCTGATTTTGGTCAGATCGACTCCCAATAAGCCAAGGCCTATGGCAAAACCGAGAGACATGATGGTGTAATGAAACAGGCGTGAGGAAGCATACGCCGTCCCCATAGGAACATTGCCCCGGGGAAACACCTCTTCCTGAAGTGCAAAACAGATCAACCGCGACAATATGTATGATGCGAATATCGCAACACCAAAGGCGAGAATGTCACCGATTGAGATGCTGATGGCGCCCTTTTCCATTTTTGTATTCAGGACAGCCATTCCCATGGAAGCAACCGTGCTTAAAAGTCCGACATGGTCCAGGGTTCGGATTGTCCATGCGATTATAGCCAGTCCGATGAAGAGCAGATATATCCGATTTTCCAATAGATCGCGATGTCGGTTGACTATCAGCAACATCCTGAGCGGTCGTATGCGCAATGCAATCGATACTGCACCGCCAAGAATTCGAACACAGAGATAAATCTCCAGTGCCAGAATAATGGCCGATATGGTTCCGGGTATGATGATGCGTCCGAGGTTGGTGTATCCTATTGTTACTGCGACTAAACCGACGCCAAGATAAAATATGGCGATCCTGTAACCCCATTCGATCAATTTGATTGTGCCTGAATCAGCTTTATTGTCAACAACCTGTTCCAGGCTTCGGGAAACCAACCACCACCATAACAACACGATACCGGTCAGGCCTTCCGTCAAAAGCAATGCCTGCTCGATCATTTCGATGCCGCCAAGTACACCCCGAACGATATCTGCTGAATACAGAGCGCATATCGCATAAATCCGGATCATCATGCCGGCTGGAATTACAGGTTGGATCAGTCGAATGATCGGAATCAGTATGAGTATCGAAAACAATTGCTTGATCAAGAAAGGGGTTGGCGACGTATATCGGATCGCGATAAACCAGACGATAAAAATCGCCGCGGAAAAAGGCCGTTGGAACACCGTTACCAATGATGCCTTTTTTCCACTGAGATCCGTCCACTGATTCATGAGGCGTCTCGCCCATAATGATATCCCTGTCAATAACGCGAAAAGTGTGAGTTGCAGTGGCATCTCTCTGGATGAATCCTGAAAATATTGTCTTATTTCCGATCGGAAGGAAAGATATATTTCGCTGATTCGGGTGGAAAGAAATGTTTCTGGAATCGCCAACTGTTCAATTCGCCAGATCGGCGGTCGCTCCCGTTTCATAATTCCGGCGACTGTTCCCTGTTGGGCCTGAGCAATGCGGGATAGGGAAATATCACATTTTGCCAATGCTTCAGAGACACGGCTCTGAAGGGTGAGCACTTCGATATGGTAGGCACGAAACGTTTCCTGCTTCACCCAGATGGCGTCCAGCACGGTCTGGATTTGTTGTCGGGTTGATTCCGGAGCCTGAGATACAGCAGCGGCATGGTGGGTCCGATTCCATGTCTTGAGCAGAATCGAAAGTTTGTCCAATATTTCTTGCAGGTCAACCGACTGCTTTGTAAGGGATTTTAACTCTGCGGCGATTTTCAGTTGCTTTGATTTCCAAAAGGCCTGTTGACTTTGAATATCCGCCAGCGTCGGTTGTCTTTGAAGGGATTTCATGGTATCGGAGAGCTCCGTATCGATATCCATGTCCAATGTGTTAAAAGATGCCCGGATTTTCTCGACATCGCGGTTTAAATCGAATCTTTCAAAAAGGGCGGTCAGGAATTTTATAACCTCGGATGATTTGCCTGCAACCTCCGCCATTGAAATATCAACTGGGGGTGCCGGCTCAGAGGAATCTTGTGGTGTTTCGGGCGTCTGCCCGAATGATCTGTTTTCGCTGGCTGCAAATAGTAAACAGATGAACAACGTGCCGGTTAGTGCACGTTTTGCTATGTGCATCGAACGGCAGTCCATGATGAAATTCTTTTCTCCATTTTGGTTCCTCGCTGCTTTGGGAGGTTCAGGGGTTCAACTTCAGTTGCTGAATCGTTACTCTGTATTAAGGTCTGCCCGGGTGATTTCCGTGATCATGGCCCAGTTCTCCTGCTCAACAGCCTCTGCTGGAACCAGCCAGGACCCGCCGACGCAGGCGACATTTTTCAGGGCAAGGTATTCCCGATAATTGTTGATGAAATACCGCCGGTGGGGCAAAAGGTAATGTTTGGAAACGGACCGGAAATGGCTTTCAGTATCGGTATGCCGCCCACTGACTGGGCCGGAAAAAACTTGAAATGATCATATCCGAACTCGATGCCCATCATCAGTTCGGATACAGTGGCAATGCCCGGAATCAGGGCAATTTCTCTCCGGTTGGTAGCTTGCAGCAGACCGGGCGTCATGCCGGGCTTGCTGTCAAAGAGGCTACTTCACCATTTCGATCTCGCTCAGTTTCCAGGTCTTATCGAACCAAGGCTCAAGCGGGCCGTACAGCCGAAACAGCATGTTCCACCCCTTGCCGGGGATCGTCTGAATCCAGTTGTGCGCCATGCCGGAAGGGGCCTTGGGCCCAAAGTAAACATCCACTGAACCATCCTGGTTGACTACCAAACCCTTGTCCAAACTGCTCACCTGTGGAAAGTCCTGATCGGTTTGAAGCATGGAACGGGTCTGGTTGTCGTACACGATCGCGGACCAGAAGTCCTTTGCCGGCGCGTTGGGCAGCACATGTAGCCGATAGGTTTTGCCACCGTCCAGCGGATTACCCTGGGAATCCAGGAGTCCGACGGCATACTGGGAGCCTTGGCCCACCATCTTGGCTTCCATGGCGGGCGTTACTCCTGTGGCATAGAAATAGAAGAAGGCGGCGGCATCCAGATAGGCTACGCCGGGCTGCTTCTGGAACTTGTAGCCGCCCAGCCACTGGCGCCAGGTGCTGTTGGGATAGTAGAAGGCCTCGGGTATCCGGCTCTTGTATGTGAGGGTGCGCGCGGTCGCATCGCCCACCGCGGCGGCCTCGGTCAGGATCGCCTTCATGCGGGCATCGGGCGCAAAAGGCTTGCCCTTCTCGATGCCGATCGAGGCGAAGAACCCCAGGGTGACCGGATCAAGCGATTCGACGGGTTCATTCTGAACGACGGTGTCGAGAAGTTCCCAAAACCGGTAATCCGCCGGCGCCACCGTGGAGAAAGCCCGGTCGGATACGTCGACGAATGTGTTGGACTCCGGATTCCCGGCCTGTGACAAGGGATAAATCCGCGTGTTCTTGTGCAGGCTCTCGATCGCGGGCTTGATGTCGCCCTTCACCGGCATGTTACGCCAGACAAGGATGGACTCGAACGTGGGAACTCGCACGGCCATGTACCCCACGGGCGCTTCGCCTTCGTACCCGGGAGGCAGCAACAGGTACTTGCCGCCCTTGCCTTGGTCCGGACCGACGATGCCGATGTCGGTTACATATCTGAACCAGAAGTCATCAATCATGCCCAGCGTCATGGGGGGCACTTCGACCACCAGCGGACCATCATGCAGATTGATCCAAATCCATGTGTAGGGCGTGGTTGCGTTTGCCGTGAGAAAGATCGAACGCGCATTCATGTTGGATTCAAACGTCGGAATGGTGACATTCGCGGGGCCGACTCCCAGCAATCCCTCACGCAGCCCGGCCATGTTTACCGGCGCCAATGCCAGCAAGTAAGCCTGTACGGCGCGCTGGAAGTCGAGGTTGTCGTAGACCTTCTCGACCGTCGCCTTGTCTGGAAATCCATCAAAGAAGTTCAGCGTGCCCAGACGCGTTTGAACCTTGTCCGGTAAGGCAATCCCGGCCGGAATATCTGTAGTCATCTTCAGCCTCGGTGGAGTTGCCGCCAGAACCATGCTTGCAGCCAGTCCGCAAACCACAAGCGCCGTCAATCGAATCTTCATTTCTATCTCCTTCCGGTTTCGTATTCAGGTAGTCTTCTTACTCAGCTATTGCTTTTAAGATAATGATTTTGGGAAGGCAGCAGAGAGGGGATGGCCGACAGTTTTTCAAGGCGTTAGCCGCAAAAGGTCTATCCCCTCCCTGCTGTCTTGCGAAATGAATTTTCTGAAAGTCTATAGATAACTTTCCCGTGAACGATCCAAGGGCCAGACGGAATGGTCAAACAGATTTCAGCGAAGTAGCGGGATCTGCGCGGACAGCTCGTAATGCAGCGCCAGTTGAATTTTGTTTTCCACCTGGAAATATCGCAACACCTTGGTTTTTGGTATCGCTTTACCGAATTTTGGCATAAAATTCTTTTTCAACTGGTTGCGTTGTTCATCGATTTTCAGAGAGTCCTGAATCAGTTTGTCAGCCGTATCATTGGACATCCCTTTATAATTTTTTGCAAAATTGACAATCAGTGCCGCCGTGGCCTCATTGATTTTCTGCAGCTCTTTCTGATAGCTGTCATAAACAGGCCAGAATGCTTTCGCCTCCGCATCCGTCAATTCCATTACGGTCGCCACAAACAATTTCTTGTCTGCCCGAATTTTCTCAAGAAATATCTGAAGATTGTCCGATGAGGAATCCTGCCCCAATGCCGTGCTGCTGATTAAGAGTGAAACAGCCAGTAAAACGAATGAATTGATCCAGTGCTTTTTTGTCATCATGGTTTCCTTTTCAATTTGGATTAAGCGGTATGACTATCAACAACATCAAATCCAATACGGATATGACCTTTATCGTATCGGATTATTCCAGCGTCTTTGTTGCCTTTTTGGCAAGCATCTCTTTTTGCTGTTCTTCCTCAACCAGCATTCGTGTCAGGGCAGCCGCTGCACCGGCTTTCAGAATGTCCGTGGCTTCCGCATTTGCTTCCGTTCCTGCGGCGTGGGTACCGGACGGTTTATCAAACCCTGGCGGCAGTTCAACGATCACCCGACGATGCGCGAAATGGATTCCTTTTTTAGCCAGGGCTGCTGTCAGGCGTTTGAACGCTTCCCGCTGGATCACGAACTGTTTGCCGGGTTTGGCGGTAAACTTGACCCGGAATGTCATGACCGAGTCGGCAACGGATTTGACGCCTTGGGATTTAATGGGAAGGATGAGATCCGGTCCGAATTCCGGGTCTTCCTGAATGCTCTGGCCGACTTTTTTGATGACCTTGCGCACCACATCGATATCGGTATCATACGGCAGATCCAGATTGAATTTGACCACCATGCCGCCACGGTTGTAGTTGGTGACCGCCCCCAGTTTGCTGAACGGCACAATTTGCAGCGCACCCCGGTGATGGCGCAGCATGATGTTGCGCAAGGTGAATCCTTCGACTGTTCCGGATACGCTGCCGGCCTGAATCCATTCTCCCATCCGGAAGGCGTCGTCCACCAGATAAAAGATGCCGGACAACACGTCGGCCACCAGCTTCTGCGCCCCAAAGCCGATCGCCAGCCCCACGACACCGGCACCAGCCATGAGCGGAGCGATATCAATGCCCAGGCTGGAGAGCACAATCAGGGTCACCATGACCAACAGAACCGTTCCGACAAATTTTTTCAGCATGGGCAGCAGGGTAAAACTCCGGTCCAGCACGATACTGCTGAATTCTTCGTCATGATCGTCTTTTTTTTCAGCAGGTGGCGGCGCCATCTCGGTCAGTTTTTGCTGAATATACCGGTTGGTCTGCCCCCAGACCACATGGGCCAGAATCAGGGTAATCAGAATGCTGAAGCATGCATGAACGACATTTTTGACAAAGGGCAGATCGATTCCCCATATATGGAAGAGCCACAGGGCCAGGGTAAGGCCAATGGCAACCCGGATCAATCCCATGGCTGCGGTGAAATATCTGGTATGGCCTTCTTCTGCAGTCTTGCCGATCGTCCCCAGTGTCTCTGCGACCAGCCATTTGCCGACCCTGACCCCTATCAGATACAGGGGGAGAAGCAGAAAACTGATGGCAAAGGCCATGTCACTTTTGGGACCATACAGAGCCAGTCTCCCGATTCCCAACAGCCATAACAGGATGACATATCCCATCACAAGGATGTACCACCCGGATGCCATTTGGTTCCGTAGCCAGGGAATGTCTCCGGCCGGCCCCCGGCCGGTTTGGCGCAAATGGTCTGCCACCAGTGTCCGGCTGTTCCAGAGGAAGCGGCCCGTCATGATCAGGAACGGAATGGATAGCAACAGGACGGTAAAAACAATACTGTCCACCGGAGCGTTCAATTTTTGAAGAAACAGGGAAAAAACATAAATCCCGATAAAATAACCGGACAGGCGGGTCAGATTGTGATGAAGAAGAACGGCAGTTGCGTCCGAAACCGGCGCCAGACGAAGCTGAGCGGCATGTGGGGAGAAGATCAGGCGGGACAGAAGAATTATCAGGCGAATCAGAACAATGAACATCATCGCGGCAATGTACAGTAATCGCCCGCCCTCATGAGAAAAATGGATCATTGCGAACAGCAGGACGCTTATCAGAAAGAAAATAGCAATTCCCAGAAATTCCGGCAGGATTCTCACAATGGCGGTACTGAAACGCAACCACCCCTGCATGTCTGGTGCCGCATCGAAACGCTCCCGCATGCCGGCACTGAATCGCCAGAATAACCGCTCCACCGCCAGTGCCAGGCCGATGATCACCATCAGCCAGAGAATCATCTTCAGCAGCGTTGTCAGGCCCTCCCCATCGGTCATCTTCTGAACGATTTGTGCCATGTCGGAGAAAAACTGTGGCAGATAGTGTCCCAGCTCCGATACCCGCCGCTCAATCAGGATGGAGAAGGATTCCAGCCGGCTCATTCCGCCTGAACCGCCGGATGATTCGGACGCCTGATTGGCCTGTGGCAGCGTTTTGGCCAGTTGCTGGATCAGAATCTGTCTCACCTGTTCATCGCTGAGCCGGGAAAGGAGTTGATTGACGTCATCCATGGTTTTGGGTTTCAGCGTGTCTATTGACGGTGCGCCTGAAACCGCTTTTTCCTTCCCGACGGCCCCGGTGGTAAAGAAAAACCCGGTGGTAAAGAAATAAAGGATCAGATAGATGACACACAACCGGCTGGTGATCATGCCAATCGGATGGAATAACCTTTCAAAATGATGTCGCATCTGTTTTTCCTTTAAATCTTTATCTGGAAAGCTATGGAAATGAAGAGGAACTCTGTTCAAAACATCCGGGACGACGCCGAAAGGCAAAACATTGAACCGCTTTTCTAAAAGCGAAATTCATGCCAGAGTAGTGAATCGATAGGAATGGACGATATTTCATGGTGTTACAGGAACGGATGATGGAATTGCTGGGAAAAGGGGATAAATCGCTCTGCCGATATGTGGTCAATTATGACAACATATCGGCATTTCTTGAAACGGACAGTGCGATCTGAATTGTCAGTATAAAACGGCGAGGGATGGTCAATTCCAGGTCTGCCAGAAACCGCCCCTGCGATCTTTTTCCTCTACCACCTGGGCGTAGTTCTCAAGAATGTCGGTCAGCCCTTCCTTTTCTGGGGGCTTGACGACTATTTGCCCTTAGCAGGGACAGAACTGTCGATTCTTTCATGCCGACGTTCTTTTCTTTACGTTGGGATATGAAAGCCATGCCTGGTTTTATGTCCCAATGCGCCGGAATTTTTCCCAGCCACGGCACACCGGAATCCTTGTATTCTGGATAAGGGTGAAATTTCATATCATCCATACCTCATTGTTCGAGACCCCGGTGGGTTGCCCGTATATGGCGGATGGTTCGCGGATTTCCGTAGGGGCGGGTTTCAAACCCGCCCCTACGCCCCATGCCGGATTGCCCGGATGTAATTTATCCAAATCCCATTGGGTAGGGTTATTTTGGATGTATTCCCGGATGCGGTTCAATTCCGTTTCGTTGCGGATGATGTGTTCCCAATAATTGCGTTGCCATAATTTTGTACCGGGGGTTTGGCGCAATTCGTTGATGCGCCGGGATGAAAATGTTTTCAATGCCCGAACGATTTCCGGTAATCCATGGCGTGTAGGGGCGGGTTTCAAACCCGCCCCAACGGAACCCGCCCCGACATTGGCCAATACAATAATGCTGTGAAAATGATTGGGCATCACCACCCATTCATCCAATTCGATATGCGGATAATGGCTGGGCAATGCGTCCCATGTCATTTGCACTATTTTTCCCACATCGTTCAATTGCATTTCCCCACCCACGATCTCCCCAAACAGGCATTCGCGGTTTTGTATGCAGATGGTCACAAAATACGCTCCAGTCTGGGAATAATCGTATCCCCGTAACCGGATTGACCGACGATGGTGAACGTTCGGGTTGTATTTCATCACTCAGCCTCCCCGACGATCTTTTCAAGAAGCCCTTCGGCCTCCTGCTCCAGGGCGTAGATGTCGGCCTTGATCTCGTCCAGGGTGCGCATGGGTGCGGGCCGGTAGAAATGGCGGGTTAAAGAAATCTCATAGCCCACCAGCGTCTTGTCCGGGTCGATCCAGGCATCCGGGGTGTAGGGCAGCACTTCGCGCCGGAAGAATGCCCCAATCCCATCACAATCAGGGCCGCCTTCTTCCAGCAGCGGCACCTGCTCGCTGTCACGCAGGGCGGTATCCGTCTCGTACTCAACCACTATAGGGGCAGGTTTCAAATCTGCCCCTACAATAAACCGTGGATGGGATCGGGCGTGGCCTTGCCCGGCTTGTGAACTTTTTTCAGCACCGGCGCGGCATTCTCGCGGGTGTCGCAGAGTTCGCTTTGTAGCAGCTTCTTGCGTTTGGCGGTGAGCTTGACGCCGTGCTTGTCGGCATCGGCGTCACAGGCGTCCATGAAGGTATTGAAATCCAGGTGCGGACCGGCTCCGAGGGTGTCGGCCAAGCGGCGGGCCAGGTAGGGTAGGGGCGAACGGCCATTTGCCCCTACATCGACCTTTGCGCAGGTCCGCTCGAACCGCTCCAGCCGGGCCGGGCTCAGGTCAACGGCAAGGCGAAGCGGGCGGTCCACCGTTACCTTCCAGTAGCCGAAGGCCTCGTTGGGAAAGATCTTTGATTTATCGGTCTCGACCGGATTCACCACCAGGTCGCAGATGGCGCGGATGTGTTCCTCGGAGAACTCGCAGTTCTTCTTGCCGAGGTTGCGACGCAGCGGTAAGAACCATTCAGTGGCGTCGATTTCGTCTTTCTTGAACTTCCAAAGACGACCCATGCGGTGGGCGGGCAAACCACGCTTGTCGATCCACTTGTACACGGTGTCATTGCTGACCCCGAGGTACGTGCAAATCTCGGTTATTGATAACCAGCGGTCTTCCATCTCGTATATTCTCTTGCTCCACGGGCGCTTTGGTTGTTTGCCACGTCCGTCAGAGGCGAAACGGGAGAGACTGGATGCATCTCTCCCAGGCTAAAAAATTTTCTCAATATACAAAGGCCCCATGTGCTAAGTTAAACCATCTTTACCGATATGAGCCGATTAATTTCTATTTCGAATCATTCCCGTATTCAAGTCGGATCTGCCAGATGCCCGCATGCAGAATATCGTGAAGCAGGCCTACATTCATCGCAATCGACTGATTCCGGAAATAACGGCAGCGCACTACCTGCAGGCCATGACCGATATGATGAGCGGGTCCATGCTTGAAAAAAAACGGCAGATTTTCGACGCGGCGAGACACATAACGTAGATGAAATCCTCAGTCCGGTTTTTAGCGGTGTTCATTGTTGGCCCTCGAATACCTCTCGTCGTGCCGGGGCAAATCATCTGTCAGTTCATAATAATCAGCCTTCTGGGATATCCAGACATGTCTTTCAACACGCAATCCGGTTGGTAGATCAATTGATCCTGCGGATATGGAAATATTCTGTTTCCCACGAGGGTCCCAGAAGAGACTGGAACCGCATTCCTGACAAAATCCACGATAAACGTCGGGTGTCTCATCCAGAATCGATCGATACCATTTGAGACCCCTGTCATTGATTATAATCAGGTTTTCCCTCCGGATTGCCGAATAGGCGCCCATATGTCCGTGAAACCGTCTGCACTTGCTGCAGTGGCAGCATATGAAAGGCATCAGTTCCCCCATAACCTCATAGCGAACTGCGCCACACAGGCAACCGCCGGTTGCGTATATTTTTGGATCATCCATTAATGATGCTCCTTTTCGTGTGAAAAAGGTTATCCGGCATGGATATTTAAAAGGCCGTTACGACAACCGCCCCGGATCGGTACGGTGGAGAAATGTCTGCTGCGGCAAAATCCGTGGCATAATCGAAATCCAGGCGTTCCCGTTGTCGCTCCCCAGTAATGGGAACCTGTTTCAGAATAATCAGTTCTTCGGCATGATTTGTGGCCCGAAGGACCGGAAGTCCGGAGGGCGCCCATATCCCGGAGCCCCCCCAGAAGACATCATGAGAAATGTTGTGTCTGCCCACGGCATTGGCGGCAAAAAACCAGGTCTGGCTGAGCGCAGCCTGAGCCGGAATCAGTGTGTCCCATAAATGACCATAGTAATGGGTATCTTTTAAGCCGCAAACGGGGTAACTCCGGATGGCCGGACCCCGCCAGCTTGCCTGAAGCACAATGGCATCCACATGATCAACAAGCTGATACGCCTGCAGGAGTGACGGAAAACACAGATCATAGCATATCAAAAAACCGATTCGTCCCCACGGAGTTTCCAGAACCAGCCGATGTCCTTCTCCGCCGATGGTATACTGTTTTTCAATTCCGGGTAAAAATGTTTTGTTGTATATGGCCTGGATGCGATCACCCGTTCCATTTTTTCCGATGACCAGCGTGCTGTTGAAAGAACGCGGGGGGTGAATCGGGTCAGTCACTTTTCTGAGTACATTCAATACCACAAATTGCAGGGTATCATTCAGAAAAGGCCAGACCGTTTCCTCGATAAAGGCTTGCTGATGATCCAGTGTGGCCGATTCCATGTACGGACGGCAGGATTTTTCATCTTTCCAGAAATAGCCCGTCAGGGAAAACTCCGGAAAAACTGCCAGTTGGACGGCGTGTTTGCGAAAACAGGCAAGGGCATTCCGGATTCGGGCCTGATTCTCCGCAAGATCGGGAACGGATGCGTGAATATTGGCCAGACCGACGGTCGGCCCGGAACAATCCGAATCAAACGTCATCACCCGCACTGGAAAGCCGTTTGGATTCATTGGAGATGAGCCTGGTTTTTTTCCGGACAGCACAGAGCGATCAAATCGGAAACCCGGGTTGCCGCATCAAAATGCCAAATAAAATCCATCAGTTTCTTGGATGCGATTTCTCCCAGAACAGGCGATGTAAGCCATAGAAACTTTGCTTCCAGTTCATGATCTGTTGGCAATGTATCGGGGGGCTCCCATCGGGGCGCCACCCACCCTGAAGATAGAATCCTGCCGTCCATGGTCTCGATAATGACTTCGGCAAACGTTTTGGCAGGAAATACCGCTTCGATATCCGCATCGATTTCCGTGGATATTTTGGCAAGCAACTGGAGAATGGTCGGATCAAAAATGCGGGGGGGCAATACCTGGGCAGGTCCCACCTCGCCATCCATCAGCGCCGCTGCAACCGGAAACGCCATGTTGTATTGGGCCTCCTCTGTATTGGTTGGCGGTTGACAGCGTAATGCACATGCCGCCTTAAAGGATTTGATACGAACGAACCGGATGGCTTCAACCGCCAGATTGAATTTTTTCTGAATATGCAATGCGCCGTCCACAGCCGGTTGAGCCCATCGGCATGCGGTATAGGGTTTGAAATAGAGCTGACAGATCTGCCAGTCATGACCCAGACCCAGAATCCAGTCGGCCTCCGGTGTATCGGTAAAAAACGGGGTGATTCCTACAAACCCGTTTCGGGCCATTAATATCGACAACATGGCGACCAGCGTTCCCCATCCGATACTGTCCTTGCACATGGACGGGGTCTGAATCCCTTTCATCATTGGCGCGATGGGCGCATGGTATTCGGCGGTTCCAAGTGCATGCAACAGGCTTTGGTCATCCAGATTTATCAGTTTTCCACCTGCCGCGGCTCCGGCAATGGCTCCCCAACTTCCGGAGGAATGATAGTCTGCTGATGTAGCGTGTCGGATGCGTCCGGAGCGTATACCGATCTCGTATCCAATCACCAGTGCATTCAGAAAATCGGTTCCACTGCATTCCGGAATCGTCTCCGCGGCAGCCAGTATGACCGGCAACACGCATGCACCGGGATGTCCTTTCACCATCCGGTAGCCATCGTCAACATCCAGCGCATTTCCGGAAAAACCGTTTGCCAGGGCTGCGCCGGACGCGGATACCCGATGGCCATGCAGGAGGATGGTGGCCTGATCTCCGGGAAACTGCGTTCGGGAAATATCCGAAACCAGATGTCCTGCAGGGGTTACCGCACCGGCCAGCAACGCTCCCATCGCATCCAGAAGACAGCGGCGGGCCTGATGTTTCACCGGTTGCGGCAATTGAGACCAGCGGGTATCCCGGATGAAATGGATGACATGTTCAAGATAGCTCTGGCCGGATATCGGTGGGTGCTTCGGTTGTAACATTGGATTGACTTTTATATCTTTGGGAGACGGATATGAAACGAACAGCGGGAATCTGAAATGGCCCCGCCATTCGTTTCCGAAGAAACCTGGATTATTTGATCAATCCGGCGCCTTTCAAAAATTCGGCAGACACATCCTTAACGGCTTTGTGTTCACCATCCACGGCATAGTTGAGATTGGTCATGGTCCGGGTATCCAGCTTCTCGGCCAACTCTGCAAAAATGGTTTTCAGTTCCGGATACTTTTCAGCAATTTCTTTTCTGACAACCGGAGCCGGATTGTACACCGGGAAATACTTCAGATCGTCTTCCAGAACCACCAGATTCATTCCCTTTATCCGGCCATCCGTGGCAAACCCCATGGCCACTTCAATATCATTATCCTGAAGTGCTTTATACAAAAGGCCCGGTGTCATCTTGATGATTTTATCGTCCGGAAACTGAAAATCATATTTTTTCTGCAAAGGCTTGTAGCCATCAGGCCTGGCGTAGAACTCTTCGTTGGTTCCAAAACGTACCTTGTCGGGATTGGCCTTGACAAAGGCAGAGAGATCCGAGAGTGTTTTGATTTTTTTTGCTGCGGCGTTTGCGCTGGTCATCATCAGACAATAGGTGTTGTTAAACGCCATGTAGGGCATCCAGACCAGATTGTTGCGCTCCAGATCCGCTTTTTTTACAAAGTCATAGCATGCCTGGGGGTCCGTAATGACGGTTTCTTCCTTCAGCATGGTCACCAGTGCGGTTCCGGTATATTCCATGTACATGTCGATTTGTCCGTTTTCCAGGGCCTTGCGTGCGACCAGCGTGCCTCCCAGTCCGGTTTTATCTTCGCACTGAAATCCGCGGTTGTTCAGCAACTGGATCATGATTTCACTCAGAATGCGCTGTTCCGTAAAATTTTTGGATCCGACCACCACCTTCTTGTCAGCGGCTCCGGCCCATGTTCCAAAGTTCACCATGCAGAACATGGCAATGGCTATCAATCCGATCAGTTTTCTTCCCCGCGTGAACATGCCAATCATTTTCATTGTTTTTTTCCTTTTCTGATAATGGATTTCCGGTCATCCGGACCGAACGGGCGCACACATCGGATGGTTATTTGTGTCCGCTGCTCAGGCCAAGTCCCGGGCTGATCACCCAGAGCTCAACCTTACCTAAAAACCAGTTGAAGAATATGGCAAGAATACAGGTGGGTATGGCTCCGGCCAGCATATAGCCGGGATCCACCATGGCGATACCGGAAAAAATCAAATCCCCCAATCCCCCGCCGCCAACCAGAAAACTCATAGCGGCGGTTCCCACATTGATGACGGTCGAGGTACGGATTCCGGCAAGAATGATATACAGGGCATTTGGAATTTCAACCCGGAAAAGAAGTTGTGACGCCGACATTCCCATTCCCCGCCCGGCATCGATAATGACCGGATCGATTCCGGCAAGACCTGCGACCGTATTTCGAATGATCGGCAGCAGGCCATATATCACCAATGCAAAAATGGCGGTATTTCTTCCAATACCGATATAGGTCATCGCAATGGCGATGACAGCAAGTGATGGCACGGTCTGGCATATCCCCAGAATATTCAGGGCCCATTCCCGGTAGCGTCTCATGAACCGTCTGGTCAGAAAAATGCCGGTTGGAATTCCGATTGTGATGGAAATTACGCTGGAAATGACCACCAGTTGAATATGCTGCTTAAAAAGCTTCCAGATTTCACCCGGATTGTTGATGGTGAAATCAAAAAAACCCAGATATTCGAAATAGCCACCGGCAGCAAAGGCCAGAAACAACCCGACCAGTGTCCACCCCCGACCTTTGGAATTGACCGTAACGTTGGTTTTCACAGTATTTTCCCTCCGGCAGTGATTTTGCCCCAGCGCCCTCCCTTTTCGTCATAGGTTTCTCCGATCACTGCAGCCAGGGTTGTCGTGTTCAGAATGCCGGCCAACTTGCCGGAATCATCGACGGCAACCACGATTCCGATATCATATGAAAGCATTTTGCTCAGCGCTTCCTTTAGATTTTGGTTCGGGCGGACCGTCAGGGTCATGGGTTTGATCCGGTCACCGACTTTCCCGGAATGATCGACAATATCCCGCAAATTGACATACCCAAGCAGCACATCCTGATTGTCGCAGACCAAAAGATAGTTCAATCCGTTTTCCTGCATATACCGGTAAACATCTTCCGCTTCATCCATGTCATGGCAGTGAACCGGATTTTTCAGCATGGCGTCTTTCACCTGCAACAAATCCAGACGCTTCAAGGCCCGGTCCGCACCGACAAAATCCTTTACAAACTGATTGGCCGGTGCGGTCAACAGGGATTCCGGCGATCCGTACTGAACCAGTCGTCCGGCATCCAGCAGGGCGATCTTGTCACCCATTTTGATGGCTTCATGGATATCGTGAGTCACGAATATGATAGTTTTGCGGATTTTTTCCTGGATGCTCAGAAACTCATCCTGCAATACCTCCCGATTTATTGGATCTATGGCTCCGAATGGTTCATCCATCAGCATGACCGGCGGATCTGTTGCCAATGCCCGAGCCACCCCGATGCGTTGAGCCTGTCCACCGCTCAGTTCCCTGGGATACCGATGCCGGAACACATCGGGATCCAGTTTTACCATATTCAACAGTTCGTCAACACGGGCCGCAATCCGCTCTTTTCCCCATTTCAGAAGCCTGGGAACCGTTGCGATATTGTCATATACGGTCATGTGCGGAAACAGACCGATCTGCTGAATGGCATAACCAATGGAACGTCGCAGTTCGATCACATCCATGTTCATGATATTCTGACCATCAATAAAAATATTTCCGGATGTAATTGAAATCAAACGGTTAACCATTCGCATCAATGTGGTTTTTCCACATCCGGACGAGCCGATCAACACGCAGATTTCCCCCCGGCTCACCTCCAGATCAATGTTGCTAATGGCCGCTGACTGACTACCGGAATAGATTTTGGTCACTTTTTCAAATTTGATCATGTCCGTAATCCTTTGCTGACCAGGCGGTTTTCGATTCGCCCCAGAAGAAAATCGACGGCTACTGCCATGACGGCAACCGCTATTGCCCCGCTTTTGATCATGGCATCATAGGTTTGATTGATGCCCATGAAAATAAAATGTCCCAGGCCACCGGCACCGATATATGCGGCAATTGCACCGATACCGATGGACATGACCACCGCCACACGGACACCCGCAAAAATGACACTGAGCGCCAAGGGGAATTGTACCTTTGTCAGTACCTGCCAGCGGGTCATTCCCATTCCGATACCGGCATCGATGATATTTTTATCCACACTTTTAATGGCTGCATAGGTATTTCGAATGATGGGCAACTGAGAATACAGAACGAGGGCGACGATGGCGGGGACGGTGCCGATACCGTGACCAATAATGGAAAGAATCGGAATCATGATGCCAAAAAGGGCAATGGAGGGTATGGTCATGATGATTCCCGCGATGTAAAGAACCATATCCGCAGCTTTGTCATTGAATGTAATCCAGATGCCGATGGGTATTCCCGTTGCCATGGCGATGATCACCGAAACTGAAACGACCCAGGCATGCTGACCGGCCAAATTCAGTGTTTGATGCCAGTTTTGTGATAAAAACTGCCAGATTTCCATAGGATCCTCTTCCATGATAAATGGGATAAAGGCGGTCAAACATGCTGGATGACGGCTTGGAGGTGCCGATTCTCCTCTGGGATTTAGACAGACAGGGGCGGTTCGCGAACCGCCCCTGTCTTTTAAATGATGGATCGGGCTGCTTTTGCTGCACTGCCGGCATCCGGTGCATAGGCATCGGCCCCGATTTCGTTGGCATAATTCTGCGTTACCGGCGCTCCGCCAACCATGACTTTGACGGTTTTTCTCAGACCGCTTTCGACAAGCGCATCGATCGTTCGCTTCATCATCGGCATGGTGGTCGTCAACAGCGCAGACATGCATAAAATTTTTGAATCCGTTTTTCGAAGCGCCTCGATAAAGCGTTCCGGTGAAATATCGACACCCAGATCATGAACTTCCAGACCAGCGCTTTCCATCATCATGGCACACAGATTTTTACCGATATCATGAAGATCGCCCTTGACCGTGCCGATCACGATCCGGCCTTTGGATGACGAACTGTCCTCTGTCAGAAGCGGTTTCAGGATCTGGACGGCCGCTCCCATGATTTTGGCGGCTTTCAATACTTCCGGAATGAACATTTCCTCTTTTTCCATCCGGTCACCAACAACATCCATTCCGGCAATAAGCCCCCTGTTGAGAATGTCACCGGCATTCATCTGGCTCTCCAGCGCCTGTCGAACACAGATTATCACTTTTTCTTCATCCAAATCCAATAATGCATCAATGATCGATTGGTACATTTCTATCCGTCCTTATCGAAGTTTAAAGTTTGAAATGTTACGTATT